>Ga0247727_10001001_pt1 | contig 68756 bp, 48 predicted proteins | sample WisWelCaveWW1625_FD_202498 | JGI IMG/M metagenome (GOLD analysis project Ga0247727, IMG submission 202498) | Biofilm microbial communities from Wishing Well Cave, Virginia, United States - WW16-25 | ecosystem: Environmental > Aquatic > Deep subsurface > Groundwater > Cave microbial mat | place... | reverse complement strand
GTGTCGCGAGCAGCGCGAGAATCGATTTCGCCATACCCCTGTCCTCGGTGCGTAGGACTACGTGATCGGCCGCGCTTACGGAAGGCGTTGGGCTACCGTCGCATCGCGCGTTCACGTAGGCTCCGCGACGGTTTCACATGGCGGGAGAGTATTTCGCAGGTAAGCGTCCAAGATTGTTCGCCCATCGCGGTGCCAGCGGACTATTGCCGGAGAACACCTTGGCCGCGTTTCGCGCCGGCATCGACGCGGGCGCCACGCACTTGGAGCTCGATGTCCACGGCTCGCGCGACGGCGCGATCGTGGTGATCCACGACGCGACTCTCGAGCGCACGACGGACTCGGTCGGTGCCGTGTGCGAGATGACACTGGCCGAGCTTCGCGGCGTGGACGCCGGCTACGGCTTTCGCGATGCGAGCGGCAAACGGCCGTTCGCAGCACGAGAGCTTCGCATCCCGACCTTCGAAGAAGTGCTGCGCGAGTTTCCCGACGTGCCTCTGAACGTCGAGATCAAGCAAGACGAGCCTGCGATCGAAGAGGAAGCGATCGCGCTCATTCGTCGCTTCGGTGGCACGTCGCGAGTGCTGCTCGCCGCTGAGCACCAACCGATCATGGATCGTATTCGCGCTCACTACGACGGCCCGACCGGGTTCACCGCCGACGAGGCTCTGGATTTCTACCTCTGCTCGATCGAAGGGCGATGGGTCGGCTACCGTCCGCCCGGACAAGCCCTTCAAGTCCCGCCCCGCTACGGCGAGGTGGACGTGGTGACGCCGCGTCTCATCGCGGCCGCGCGACACGTCGGCATCGAGGTTCACGTCTGGACGATCAACGAAGCGGATCTCGCACGCGAGCTTCTCGACATGGGCGTGGACGGAATCATGTCGGATCTGCCCGGCATGGCCGCGCGCGTGATCGGTGATGCCTGAGCTCGTGATCTCGCGCCACGGGCGCTACGAGCTCGTGCAAGGGAGCGGCGGAGTGGAGCTTCGCGAAGATCTCTCGAAGCGCCGTCGTGCGCGCACGATCATTGCGACGATACTGCTCGGCGCAGCGGCGGTGCTGCATTTCGCGTTTGCGAATCTGATGGCGATTCCGTTCGCGATCGTCGGCGCGTTTGCCATGGCGCTCGGGCTTCTGCCGCGCGGGAAAGTGCTGGTGCTCGGCGGCAGCGAAATCCGCTATGGCGCGTCCGGCGACGCTCACGATCGGCAAGGCGTGTGGCCGCGCTCGCGAGTGTCCCGCGTTCGCGTCGAGAAGCACGGCACCGTGCCGCGGCCGGCAGAGCGAGGGCGGCGCTTCGGTCCCGTTTTCCTAGTTCGCCTCGTCGCCGCCGACGGTGCGTTGCACCCGGCCCGCTTCGGCTTCCGTGCCGAGCCTTCCGCCCGCGATCTCGCCCGCGTCCTCTCCGAGCGCCTCGACGTTCCGGTGGAAGATAAATTATAGCGCGGCGCTATTTTTCCCCAGCCGGCACCCAAGCGAGGGCGATCTGCTCGATCGCGAGGTCGGATTTCCGTGGCGCGATGACGACGGTCTCCAGATCGGCCGGTGCTGCTTCGTGCTCGGCGGCGATGCGGGCGAGCTCGGAAGCGACCTCGCGCTCGAGATCGGCGAGCTGGTCGCGGAGTGTCGTCACGTCGTCTTCGGCCCGATCGATGTCCGCCTTCTGCTGAGCCGCGCGGCCGGCGCCACGCATCGTCGTGGTCGCGCGTCCGAGGGTGCTCGAGCTGCCGAGCTTTCGACCGAAGATCGTGCCGAGCATGGTTGCGCCGAAAGAGATCGCAGCCTGGCTCCGCGCGGACTCGTACTGCTCGCGCTCCCGATCGACGCGCTGCTCGCTTCGCCGAACGCGCTCGGTGAGAGCGGCGATCTTCGAAGCATAGCGATCCTTCACTTTCTCGACCTCGCGGTCGCGGTCTTCTCTCTTGAGCGCAGCCAGGCGACCGAGAAACTCGCCGTCGGCCTCGCCGGGGCGCGAGTACGCCTTGAGCTTCGTTGCAAGCCGGATCTCGAGAGGTCGCTCACGTTGAAGCCAGGCGCCGAGCGCACGTGACCATGCGCGGTAGGACTTCGCGTGGGCACCGGCGTCGGGCAACGGCCCGAAGCTGGCACCCGGCTGCGGCGCCGAAGCGACCGAGACCGTTGCGAGATCTTCTGCGCGCGCCCAGGCCGCGTCGCCCGGATCGAGCGCGCCAAGGAGCGTAAGCGTGCTCCACGTGTCTACTCCCGAGGCTGCATGGACGTAGTGGAGCTTCGCGCGGCCGAAAAGATGAGCGTGATACACGATCGCAGCATCAGCCGCGGTTTCAGTCGTCGGTCGGAGAAATATCTCGTCGATACCCGGCTCGACGATGGGCCGAACGGCCACCGTGGCTTTCGGCGCGGCCCGCACTACAGCGGGGGCGGGCTTCGCTGAAGGCAACGGTGCCGGCGCGGCGGAGCTTGCGGATGTTGCCGAGCCTGCAGATTCTGCCGACCCGCGATTGAGCGTCGCGATCTGCTCGCGCGTGAGAGGGCCCGCTAGGTAGGAGAGAGCCCAGCGCGACTGAAATACGACGGGCGCGTCTTCATGCACGTTGTGCATCAAGAACGTACGCTTGGCGAGGCCGGAGAGCACTCGATCGATCTCCGCGCGGTCCAGGCTCCCGGCAGCGAGACCTTCCAGGCCATCGAGAACGCGAAGCTTGTCGCGCTCGGTCTGGAGGCGACCGAGAAACCAAGTGCCGATGTTGGAGAGAGCCTTGTAGTCGAGGTCGACGGGATTCTGCGTCGCGAGCACGACGCCGAGCCCATAGGCGCGCGCTTGCTTGAGAAGAGTGAGCAGCGGTTTTTTGGAAGGAGGATTCGCGGTCGGTGGCAAGTAGCCGAACACCTCGTCCATATAGAGGATGGCGCGGAGGCTCTGACTGCCCGACTGAGTCCGCGCCCAGGCCAGTACTTCGTTCAAGAGCAGCGAGACGAAGAACATGCGCTCCGGCTCCGAAAGATGCGCGATCGAGATCACGGAGAGACGCGGCTTACCGGTCGTCGTGTAGAGCAGGCTCCCGACGTCTAGGGGATCGCCTTCCGTCCACACGGCGAAGCCGGGAGACGCGAGCAAGTTGTTGAGCGCCAGCGCGAGCTCCATGCGGTCCTTCGCCGGAAAGAACGACTCGAGGGCGAAGACGCCGACACGGTCGAAGGGCGGATCCTTTACGCCGTGGATGAGATCGGCGAGCGCGAGGTCTTGCCCGGCGGCCCACACGTGGGAGAGCAGATTCGAAACGAGAGCGTGCTCGCGGCTACGAAGCGGGTCGGCGTCTATGCCGACGAGAGCGAGAAGTCCCGCGGCCGCGGCCGTCGCGCGCTCGCCGAGGGCCTCGGCGTCGTCTCTGAGCGCAGCCGGCGGTGCCGAGAGCGACCCGAGCACCGCTAGCGGACGTCCGGCTCGACTTCCCGGCGTGTAGATCGTCGCCTCGGCGGCGGCGCGAAAGCGGCCGACGCGCGCGCCGTCTTGACCCCAGTCGGCGAGGCCTTTTTTCCATGTATCGGCAACCGTACGCGCTTGCTCGTCTGCCGTCACACCGTTTCGCGCGGCGTCGCTCGAGTCGATCCAGGGCTTGAAGCTCGGAGCGTCGAGGTCCGGGAAAGCGAGCAGCAGATTGCCGAGATCTCCCTTCGGATCGATCGCGATCGCCGGCACGCCGTCGATCGCGGCTTCTTCGAGCAACGCGATGCAGAGCCCGGTTTTCCCGCTTCCGGTCATGCCTATGCAGACGGCGTGCGTGGTCAGGTCTTTCGAGTCGTAGAGAAGAGACGCGCTCGCGAGTTTCTTCGCCGCGAGATCGTAGGGCCGGCCGAGATAGAAAAAGCCGAGCTTCTCGAAATCAGCCATCGGCGCGAATCCAAAGGCTTGCCGATTGCTCGCCGGGTTTGCGGCGCCGCTGTTTCTTTTGCGGCTCCATCTCGTCGAGCCAGGGGCCGTCGCTGAACCAACGAACTTTCATTTCGAAAAGGCGACCCGTGCCTTCCATCGTGATGAGGAAGTTCGTCACGAGGTTCGTGAAGAGGGGATCGTTGCCCGAGAGCGCGATGCCGAGAGGCTCGTAGGTAAACGGCTCGCCGAGCGTGACGAGCCTCGCCTCGGGTCGTTCGAGCACTTGCAGCACGCAGTAAGGAAAGTCGGCGACGAGGGCGTCGGCCTCGTCCTTGAGGACCATCTGGACGCCTTCTTCGTAAGTCGCCGTCGGAAGCATCTTCGCATTCGGAAGCAATTCTTGGACGAAAGTTTCGCTGGTCGACCCCGCAAGAACGGCGAGTCTCATTTTGGCGTTGTCCAAGTCGGCGGTCTCGTCGATGGCCTTGATGGTCTTCGCCTTCGCGAGCACGGACTTGCCGGATACGAAGTAGGGACCGACGAAGGCGACGTCGAGGTTTCGCTCGGGCGTCATCGTCATGCCCGAGATCACCGCATCGACCTCTCCCGCGGCGAGCGCGGGAAGGAGGGCGTTGAACGGCTTTGCGACCATTCGGAGCTTGACGCCGAGAGAATCGGCGAGCAGTTGCGCGATGTCAGGCTCGAGGCCGATGATCTCACCGCTCGCCTCGGTAGAATTGAGAGGCGGTTGGTCACCGCTGAGGCCGACCACGATCTCGCCGCGCGCGCGAACACGAGCGATCGTCGGTGACGGTCCGGCCGAATCACCCGCCTTGTCGACGGGCCGGAGAACACTGCAGCCCGTCACCAGGGTCGCCGCTACGGCGAGCGCGCACACATCGAATCGCATCCGGCCTCCTTTTGCACCCGCGGTGCCGGTCTCGCCGACCCCAGGGGCGCGCCAGTCTAGAGGGCGCGCCTACGCCCGGTCAACGCGGCTCTTCAATCAAAGAGGGACGCTGCCGCGGGCGCGAGATCGCGGAGCCCCGCGGTCGCTCGTCGCGCGAGCAGACCCGGAACGTGACGCCTCAGAGGAGAGCGCTTCGTCCGATCGCGGGAGCGCCCGCCGGCGCGGAGCCGCCGCAGCGCGACGACCATCCAGCGCTCGGTGGCGGCGTAGGTGAGGTGGGACTCTGGGTAGATGGGATGGCGACGGTTTGCGGCGAGCAAGCGCTCGAGCCAGCCGTCGAGCCATTCGGCGTACTCTTCGTCAGGCTCGAACTCGGAGACGTTTCGCAACCGCACGTGGCGCTCGAGATCGCGGTCGTCGAAGGCGACGCCGAGGGTCTCGAGCTGGGTGCGGGCGGCCATCATCTTCATCCGGAAAGCGAGCGTCTCGTTCTTGCGGCTGTCACCGCCCGCTCGGTAGCGCGTCAGAAAACGGGGGATGTTGGCGAGAGCGTGCGCTTCGGAGATTCGCGCCCAGAGGTCGATGTCCTGACAGTAGGTGAATTGCTCGCGATAGCCGAAGCGCCGCACGATCTCCGTCCGCGCCATCATCGCCGGGTTCTTGAAGCAAGACACGAAGAGAATCTGCGCGCGGACTTCGTCGGGACGCGTCGGCCTCACCAGCAGGCCCTTTACGCGTCCACGCTTGTTCATGACCTTCAGCCACGAGCCCACAGCGGCGACCTCGGGATTCGAGTCCAAATAGCCCACCTGACGTGCGAGGCGCGTTCGGTGTGCGGCGTCATCGCTATCCAAGATCGCGAGCAGCTCGCCGCGTGCTTCCGCGAGGCCGTGGTTCCGCGTTCGCGGGATGCCCTGGTTCTCCTCGTGGACGAGGAGCCGGATCCTCGGGTCGCGATAGGAGGTCACGATCTCGACGCTGGCATCGGTCGAGCCGTCGTCGATCAGCAAGAGCTCGAAGTCGTCGAAGGTCTGCGTGAGCACGCTCTCTATCGCGAGGCGAAGAGTATGGGCGCGGTTCAGAACCGGCATGAAGACGGTGACGCGAGGGCTCGAGGCGGGCATCGAATTGCCGCTCAGCCGAGAGTGTCGCGCGTCGAAGTGCGATCGATCCACGCTTCGATGAGGCGCGGCTCGACGAGTTTTTCTTTGCCTAGGAGAAGCGAGCGCTTGCTCCACGATGCGAGGAAGCGAATCTCCAGATAGGGCAGGTAAGCGAGAAAGCCGGAGATCTCGCTTCGGCTGCGTACCGCCTCCACATAGCGCTCGCGGGCCGGGTCGATCCATCGAATACAAGCTTTCGCAAAGCCCGTGCCGATGGCTTCGCCTGACACGATGCTCTCGATGTCGATGAGGCAGAGGCGTCCGTCGGCCCGCCGAAGCATGTTGCGTGCGAGAAGATCCGTGTGATCGAGGCCGATCCAGAGCGTGTTAGGAACGACAGCCGGTAAGAGAGCGCCGACTCGCTCCGCGGTCTTGGCCCGAAGCGCACCGGCCTGGACGAGGAGAGCGAGGTCGCGCTCCACCGCGTCGGGCGCGTAGATGCCGCGGGGGGCTACCACGGTTGCGCCGGAGCCGTAGAGCGCGGACAGAAGCTTCGCAAAGTCGTCCGGCAAGCGCGGATCTGCGGGATCCACGCGCTCGCCTTCGACGAACTCGAGCCAGAGATCGCGGTGGTGGCGTGCCACCAGCTTCGGCGCGATGCCCGTCGCGGCGAGCTGCAGCAGCATGTCCTCTTTCGCAGCAGCGCGCGCGCTATCGAGCATCTCGATGCGCTTGAGCTTCAATCCCCCGGCTTCCACCAGAAAGACGCGTTGCCGTTTGACCCAGCGTCGGCCGAGGAGCGTGTCGAAGAAGCGCCCTGCGCGTTGGCGGAGAGGCTCGAGTCGGCGTTGTCGGACGCGCACGGCGCGATTCTAGAGGAATCGTCGCGCGACGGCGATACGCCGGTGACGGCGGAAGTCGCCAGTCGCTTCGGTCGAGCGCAAGTCGATGCTCATGTCACGCGTGAGAATCGCGAGAACCCCGTTTACGCCTCGGATGCGCCGTGTCAGCGTCCCTCGGACAGAGGTACCCCTTCCATGAAGACCACGATGAGATTGCTCGCGTTCGCACTCGCTGTCGTTCTTTTCGGGTCCGCCGCGGCGTCCGCCCAACAGTGCTCCCAGCCGGTGAGCTCGGGCTCGCTACCGGTGGCAACCGACTGTCTTTTCATTCTCGGCGCCGCGGTCGGTCTCCAGAACTGCGCGACCGCCTGCGTCTGCGACGTGAACGGCAGCGGCGGCGCGCCGAACGCAACCGACTCTCTCGTCTGTCTCAACGTGGCCGTGGGCGTCAACATCGCGCTCGACTGCCTTTGTGACGTGACGACGACGACGGACTCGACGACCACGACGACAATCACGCTGCCGCCGGGTGACGACGACAACGACGGCATCGAGAACAGCGAGGATCCTTGCCCCGACGAGACGCTCAACCGCTGCGCCGGGACGATCGCGACCGACTCGAACAACGGGCGCGAGATCCGCATCAACGCGATCAACCCGAACGACGTCAACTACTCCTGCCGCGGCCAGCGCATCGACTGCAATGGCGACGTGTGGGATGCAGACTTCGGTTACAACCACCAGAGCGCCGCGTTCGAGTGCAACCTCGGTGGCGAGGGTTGCGGCATTCAGGGCCTCGAAGACATCTTCGGCTGCCGAGACGAAAACACGGCCGACCTCTTTCGCTGCGAGCACTTCGGTCCGCCCTCGCTCACGAACTTGACCTACGCGTTCGGCGTGCCGGACGGCAGTTACATCGTGAACCTCCTCTTCGCCAACGTGTACGACCAGACCGTCGAGGTCGGATCGCGCGTGTTCGACGTGGCTGTGGAGAGCGTGGTGGTGCTCGCGGATTTCGATCAGGTGCTCGCCGCCGGCAGCTCCGGTCGTGCCGTGGCGCGCTCCGTGCTTGTCGACGTCACCGACGGCGACGGGTTGCAGATCGAGTTCCTGCCGATCGTGCAGAACCCGGCAGTCAAAGGCATCGAAATCCTCCACCTCACGAACTGAGCTGAAGGTTCTGGCCGGCGGCCGAAGAGCACGTTCCCGCTTTGCAGCGGGGCTCTCCGGCCGCCGGGTTCTGTCGTCCGACTCGACGGAAGTGGGGGCGCTCAGGCGACCGTGAGGAGGTCGACCGAGCCCGCGTCGAGCGGATAGCGGCGCGAGTAGACGTGATTCTCGATCCCCGCGAGGCGCCGCATCGTCTGATGCACGTGCGCCGGCAGAATCCGGATCGCATCCGCTGCGTTGGAAGCCTGGAACGTGTCCGGATCGATCGAGATCGCGTTGTGGCCTTCGTCCGTCAAGCCGATCACACGATCCGTCCACGCCGCCCCTTGCGCCATGATGAGCGCGCTGCTGATCGGCCAGTGATCTTTTCCGTTTCCGTCGTTGTAGCTCGGTGTCCGGCCGAAGTCGGAGGCGACGAGCACGACCAATCGACTGGCTAGGCCGAGCTCTTCGGCCGTATCCCAGAGATACGTGATGCCGTTCTCCAGCTGCTGGACGCGTGACCGGCTCGAATTATCGTGGTTCTGGTGCGTGTCGAAGCCGCCGATCTCGAGATCGCAGGCCACCGTCAGCCCTGCGCTGCAGCAGATGAGCGCGAGCTGCGCTTGCTGGAGCAGCGGGTTGTTGAAGCCGTTCACATCCGTCGAATCGACGAGATCGTCGGGCAGGCTCAAGATGAGCGCGCGAAGTTGGTCCCGGCTCGCGCGAGCGAGCGCCAAGTTGTCGATCGCCCGCAGGCTGCGCGGGAGCAGGCCCCCGCGTTCCGCGAGCAGCGCCAAGCGGTCGGCTTGATGCTGCTCGATCAACACGAGCTCGTCGGCGTCGTGGTAGAAGCGATCGTCATGATTCGGCACGCGATTCGGATCCACCAAGTCTTGCAGGTCTCGTGCGCTCGAGAGCTCGGTGTAGGTCGAGAGGCCGCCGGTCTCGCGGTAGCCGGCGTTCGTCAAATACGGAAGCGGGAGGTCCGCGCCTAGCGCTGCCGCCGCCAGGGCCGAGAAGGAAGGATATCCGGGTGGGACCCTCCCGCTCCAGTTGTTGCGCACGCCCGTGTCGTGCGAATTCGTCTCGGTGTCGACGCCGTTCAAGACCAGCGTGTCACCATGGAAGCGCGTGAAGAACGCCGCATTGTTCGCAAACGGTGCGTAGGTGATCGGGCTCGACGCGATCGTTTGCACGACACCGGTTCGCGCCCACTGACTGATCTCCGGCTCGCCCGGAATGTTCACTTTCGGGTCGCAGAAGCTCGTCGGATCCCAGCCGCCGCCCGCGGCGATGGTGATGAAGAGAGGGCCGTCGTAGGGATCGACCGACTGCGCGCGAGCGAGCGAGCGCGGGAACGGGGTGAAGGCCGAGAGCCCGGCCACGCCGAGCAGTTTTAGAAAATCACGTCGATGAAAACTCTTCATGGCTCTGTTACTCGTAGATGAATCGCTGGTCGCTCAGCAGGGACGCGAGCACGGCGATCCACGCGCGGATCGTGTGGTTGTCGTCGCTCGTCAGGTAAGGGCCTTCGGAGAAATCGAGCTCGCAGTGGCCGCTGCCCCAGCGAAGATCCGTGGTCTTGCCCGCGGCGACGCGGAGAGCGCGGATGTCACGGAAAAGCTGGAACGTGAGATCGACGGCGGGATCGTCATCGGCCACGATCTCGCCGAGCAGCCACTGATGGAGCCAGCCGATGTTGGCGCGAATCGCAGCCTCGCCGCCCGCCGTCGTCGGCAAGTCTTCCGGCTCGACGAAGGGGAAGAGTAGGCGGTCGTTGGCCGACGCGCTGAACTCGATCACGGCGAGCGGGCAGGCCGTCTCGAAGGAGAGACGCTGCGGAACCGTGCTCATCAGAGCGTTGAGCTCAGTTGCGCGCTTGGTGATGCCGGCCGAGTCGATGCCGCCGTAGAAGATGCGATAGCGACCGAGGAGGTCCGGCTCCTCCGCGTCCCACGAGCGCGCCCAGACCTGACCGGTCGTGCTCTCGAACTTCCGATTGAGCTGTTCGGGCGTGAGCAAGCGGCTCATGCCGAAGCCGTCGAGCTCGATCAGTCGGCGAGCGTTGGTGGAGCCGACACTCGTGGCACGGAAAACCCGCGACGCCGCGATCTCGACCAAGAGGTCCTTCAGATTGTAGGCGCCGTTGCGGCCGGTTCCCGCGGTGCCAGCGCGGAACTTCGTCGCGATCGCGTCGAACTCGTCGTTCTGCGCTGCGTAAGCGGCGAGTCGCGGCGTGTAGTCGGACTGCGAAGGATCGGTGGGGCGCGCAACGGGGTCACGTCCGAAGACGCCTTTGTACCAAAACTCGGTCGCGCCGCGCGCGAATCGAGGGTCGGCTGCGATCTGCGAGCCGAGCCACGCGATCGAGTTGTCGAGCTCCGACGCCGGCACGTTGGCTCCATTGAAGCCGGGTGCGCGCATGTCGCGGTACCAGCGGTCGCCCGAGCGATAGAGATCCGTTTCCTTGTAAGACCAAGGCAGCGAGTCGGAGTTGTTCTCGAGGTAGATGCCGAGATCGCCGAAGTCCTGCAGCGCGCCCGCCAGCGGGTCAAGCGTGGCGTGGCACACGGTGCAGTTTGGATTGTTCATCGTCGGGTTCGTGGTTTCGTCGATCTCCGCCGGATCGACGAGACGCGGCGCCGAGGCCTCGATGTCGAACGCGAGGAAGAACTTGTAGATCCAGCGCGCGCGCGCACGGTTTCGGTTGGTCGCGGTGGAAGGGAAGCGGTTGAGGAACATCGGCGAAGTAAGTACGCCTGCATGTGGGTAGTTCGGCAGTCGGTAGCCGCGGTTCGTGCCGCGCTTCCAATTCTCTTCGCCCCAGTCGTTCCCGAAGTCTGCACCGCCGTGGTAGACGGAGTTAGACCACGGATTCACGATGAAGTAGTCGGCGGTCACGACCTCGGTGTAGGGCCGATCGTTCTTCGCGACGTAGACGAAGAGCTCGAGCGGCTCGCGTGCGAGGGCGCGATTGGTCGAAGCCCACGCGGCCCACGCTTCGTCGTCGCCGTAGATGGCACGCAGAACCTCGATGCGCTCGTAGAGATCCGGGTACTGATAGTCGCCCTGCAGCACGCCGAAAGCGTTCGACTGATGGATCAAGAACTTGTCCGTCAAGAGATGGTCGTTGACCGTTTCGCGGACGAAGCTCTCGAACTCCGCTCCCGCGAGCATTCCGCGAAGCGTTCGCCGGAGCTCCACGTCGCCACCGGCGGCAACGTTCGCCTGCTCGCTCGCCGTCGCTCGCCGGCCGGCGAGAACGATCGCCGCTTTGTTGAGGGTCCCGACGTCGTCGAGGAAGCTCACGCCTTCCCAGAAGTCTGGGCGCGCGCCGCAGTCCTCGACCGGGTCGTCGAAGCGCGCGATCAGCGCCTCGAGGTGCTCGTAGTGGAGGCTGTCCGGAGTGATGCCGAGGCGCTGGCCGCCAGCGTGATCGATGCCCTGCGGCTTGCTCAGCAGCAGGTCGCGCCCGATCTTGCCGTCGGTGATCGCGGCATAGTTCTTCAAGACGTTGAAGTTGTGGTCGAGGTAGCCGCTGACGGTGGACGGCTGCAGCACATGATCGGTGTCGGCGGCCAAGCCGGCGGAGTTGTGGCAGTTGATGCAGTCCGTGAGGATTGGTGTCCAGACCCTCTGAAAGAAGTATTCGATGTCGGTGAGGCACTCCGACGGATCTTCGGGGCACTCGCGTGGGATGTTCTGGCCGACGGCGATGAGCAGCGTCTTCGAAGCGTCTACGGCGCTGACGTTGCCGCTGCCATCCACGTCGCAGTGGTAGACGTCGCATTCGAGGATTCCGACGGCGGACTGAAGGACGCCTAGCGCGTCCTGAGCGGACACGCTGCCGTCGTCGTTGTAGTCCGCGCAGGTACCGAGCGCTCGCGGCGCGGCGACCAGGGAGCAAAGCGCCAAGACGGCAAGAAAACCGAAGAACCGACGTGACTGGATGACTGTGAAAAACATGGGCAATGCCTCGTGCGGACCGACGGCCCCTCGCGGTCGTGAGAAGCAAAGAGCAGGCCACGGGCTCGAATCGCGTGAGCTTGTCCAGCAGGCCCGACGGGCGCTCATGTGACGAAAGGTCACGCATGAGCGTCGGTGATCGCTAGTCGCTCGTGCGACGCTTCGCGACGCGACCGACAGCCGGAGCATGAGCGAGCGCATGCGGATCGTCGGAAGCCGGGCCGCCTTCGTGCGCGCTGTGAGGCACGCGGGTCGTCAAGCGGACTGAAGCGTAGCCGTCGTTGTCGCGTAGTTTGTCGTCGGGCCGGCCATGCTGGCACGGGTCGTGCTCCGAATCGCCGCTGGAGCACCAACGTGAAACGAATCGCAAAGAATCCCACGACCGGCCTCGCGATCCTCGCCGCGACGCTGTCGTTGTTCGTTACGTCCCGAGTAGCCTTGGCTGCCGAAGAGACGCCGGCGCCAAAATCGCAGGACAAAGTGGAAGAGTCGCGCTACGTGCCGCCGATCACGAATCCGTATTTCAACGAGTCGGCGCAGATTCGCACCGAGCTGCGCCCTCTCTATTTCTACAACAAGCTTCCGGACAACTTCGTGTCGGTCGCAGGCTTCAAGAGCGGCGGTGACCTCCACGTGGTGACCGTGCAAGGTCGCGTCGCGGTGACCGACCGACTCGCAATCATTTTTACGAAAAACGGCTACGCCGATCTCGATTTCGACGAACTGCTGCCGAGCGACGACGGCTCGCTCAACGTAGCGCTCGGCGCGAAGTACGCCGCGCTCGTGCTACCGCGGACGCATACGTATCTCACCGGCGGGCTTCGCTATGAAGGAGCCTCCGGCGACCTCGAGACCGGAACCATCGAGTTGCAGGGCGGCGGCGACGGGCTCTTCGACCTGTTTCTTGCTTTCGAGAGCGTGCTTTGGGAGCGCATCGGCGTGCAGACGAGCACGGGCTTCAATATGGCGGTGGATCGCGACCACGACGCGACGTCGTACCATGCCGCGCTCCACGTCGACTACGAAGTCGTGCGCGGGCTCTTCGGCGTGCTCGAGACGAACGTCATCACCGTGGTCGACGAGGGCGACCGTACGGACTCCTCCCTTCTCGGGAGATTCGAGGGCTACGACGTCCTGAGCTTCGGCAGCACGGAAGCCGGCACAGTCGCGACGATGGCTTTCGGTGCGCGCTACCGCCTCGGTAAGAATGCCCTTTTCGGTCTCGCCTACGAGATCCCGGTCACGCCGCGCGAAGATCTCATCGATTTCCGCATCGGTCTCGACTTTGTCATTCACTTTAACGGCCCCATCCTGAAAGACGGCTTCGCCCCCTTGATCGCCCGCCTCCGCGGCTAACCGCCCCCGGCGTTGCGTTGGCATCACGAGGTCGCTAGCTGCAGCAGCCGTGCTGCTTCGGTCGGGGGATAGCTACAGGTCGCTGGCGAGAGCAGCGGTAGTCTTTCTGGTCGTCGTTCTGCTGCTGGGCCTCGGCAGCGCGGCGCCCGCTGCATCCGAGCCCAATACGGTTACCGAGTCCGAGTCGACCACCGCGATTCGCGAGGCGGTGGAGCACCTTCGCGAGGGTGTGCCCGTCAGCACCGGCACGATCACGCTAGGCTCCTTCGACGTGCTGCCGAGAATCTACGAGCGGAGGAGCTACGCGCCGCTTTGGACGAGCGCGGAGAGCATCCGCCAGATGCTCGCTGCCGCCGCCGCCGCGTACGCCGAAGGTCTCGATCCCGACGACTATCACTACAGCTCCCTCCGCACCTGGATCGACGAGGCTGGCGAGGTCCTGACCACCGACCCTCGCGAGCGCGCCACCGTCGATCTCGTATTGACCGATACGCTCGTCCGCCTCGGCCGGCATCTCCGACAAGGCAAAGTGGATCCGGTCTCCATAGACGCAGCGTGGGACTTCCTCGAAACCGAGCGCGAAGCGGCGGCGGACGATCCCGCCGAATGGGCCAGCACTGCGGTCGAGCGCGGTGAGATCGCGGATCTACTCGCGCGCAGCCGGCCTGCGATCACGGGCTACGACGTGCTCCAACGAGAGCTCGCGCGGCTTCGAGAGCTCGAGAGTGCGGGGGGCTGGTCCGAGGTGCCCGTAGGTCCGACGCTGCGACCCGGCGAGCGAGATCCGCGAGTCCTCGCGCTTCGCTCGCGTCTCAAAGAGGGCGGTCACGAAGTCGGGAGCGACGCGGCGCCGGATGCGGCGCTCTATGACGACCTGCTCGCGGGCGCGATCCGCGAATTTCAACGCGGGCACGGGCTCGACGCCGACGGCGTCGCCGGACCGAAAACCGTCGAGGCGCTCGGCCGAACCCCGAGACAGTGGATCGACCAGATCCGAGTGAATCTCGAGCGAGCGCGCTGGGTGCGAAGCGGGTTCGAGAACGCCATCGTCGTCGATATCGCAGGCTTCGACGCCCGTTACGTGCGCGACGGGGAGCTGCTTTGGCAAGCCCGCGTGCAGGTGGGCAACAAATACCGAAGCACGCCGGTCTTGAGCTCCAGCATCCGCTCCATCGTTCTAAATCCCACCTGGACGGTTCCGCCGACGATTCTCGCTGAAGATATTCTTCCCGAAGCGGCGAAGGATCCCCTCTACCTCGGGGGGCGGGGGATCCAGGTCTTCGATCGCGCCGGGCAACCCGTGGATCCGATGACCGTCGATTGGGGGAGCTTCACGGCGGATACATTGCCGTACACTCTTCGGCAGGGGCCGGGGCGCGGAAATCCACTGGGTCGCATCAAGTTTTTGTTCCCAAACCCTCATTTTGTCTACCTTCATGACACGCCCAGTCGCTCGTTGTTCTCGCGCGCAGACCGGGCTGCCAGCTCGGGCTGCATCCGCATCGAGCAACCGATCGAGCTCGCCGAGCTGCTGCTTCGGAAGAAGGAAGGATGGTCGCGAGCGCGCATCGATGCCGCGATCGCGACGGGGCGAACGCAAACGGTCTTTCTCGACGAGCCTGTGCCGATCTACCTTTTGTATTGGACGGTCGGCGTGACGGAGGAAGGAGGCGTTCTCTTCAAGCGTGATGTATACGATCGCGACCCGCCGGTGCTCGCGGCGCTCGACAGCGAGTTCGTCGTCGAAGACGCGAAGCACCTCACACGGCAAACGCCATAGCGATTCGGTCGAAGAGGGTTGAACACGTCGTGCTGGACGGTCATTCTCTAAACGTGCGGAGCTTCGGAAGCGCGATCTGCTGCACGCTCCTCATCTCCGCGACGGTTCTCTTTGCGACCGGAGTAGAGGCGGGCGGGCACGATACCCCCATGTCGCCGGCTGGATTGCGGCGCGACATCCTCGATCTGGCGCTTCGCGCCTACGATTGCGGCAAGCAGCGCGGGCACTTCGAGAAGCCGCTCCTCACCGTCATCGACTACTCGCTGCCGTCTTCTGCGCGACGTCTCTGGGTGCTCGACATGGAGCGCCGCCGCGTGCTTTTCAACGAGCTCGTCGCCCACGGAAAGAACAGCGGTGACGAGGAAGCGATGTCGTTTTCGAATACGCTAGGATCGAGGAAATCGAGTCTCGGCCTTTTCCGTACCGCCGAGACCTACCGGGGCCGTCACGGGTACTCGCTGAACCTCGACGGCCTCGAGGCCGGGGTGAACGACCGAGCCCTCGAAAGGCGAATCGTCGTGCACGGCGCCAACTACGTGAGCCCGGAATACCTGGCCTCGAACGGCCGCCTCGGCCGTAGCTACGGCTGCCCGGCCCTCGATCGCAGGGTCAGCGGCCGAGTGATCGACCTCATCAAGGACGGCAGCGCCGTCTTCGCTTATTACCCGGACTCGACCTGGATCGAGCGCTCTCGTTTCATTTCCTGCGATTCCGCCGGCGCCGAGAAGCCGACCCGCCTCGCCAAGAGTACGACGCCCGCGACGACCGCCGCGGGCGCTCGTTAGTCGGCAAACGCCCTCGATCCCCGCTACTCTGGAAGGACCATGGACCCCGCTTGGCCGGTGGCTGCCGTAGGCAGCATGCTCATCGCGTTCGGGCTTTTGCTCGTCGCTCGCACGGCGCGCGCTGCGCATGCGATTGCGACGATGGACCGCGAACTCCTGCAAGCGCTCGGCGGCGCGGTGAGAATAGGCCTCGGCATGTTGCTGCTCTATGGTGCGGACGCGAGCCCTTTCGCGCCGGCGGTAAGAGCTTTCGGCTTGGTCTTGGTCGGGGTTGGAGTTGTCGTGCTCGTGGTGCGAACGTCTACGTTCTGCAGCTGGGTCGACGGCTGGCTCCGCGGGTCGCTCGGTTGGCGCCTTCGATTGGGCGGCACGCTCGCCGCGGTGCTTGGAAGCCTCCTCGTCGTCTCCGTGCTTTGATTCTCGCGCCGTTGCGCTCACTTCACGCCCCCGCGCGTTCGCCACAGCGTCCGCCGCGATCTTTTGCCAGCGTCATTGTGCAAACTGCGGTCCGCACGTGCGGCTGCGTGTTAGACTCCGTATGTCGCGCGCTGCCGGCTATCGAGCCCGCAGCGGCGAAAGAGCGGTCGTCCATCATGCTTCGCTCGGTATCCGCGCTTCTCGTCGACGATGACGTCTGGTCGCTCAGGCTGCTCGCCGGCATGTTGCGCCAGTGTTTTCCCGATCTCCGCATCGAAACGCGAGTGACGCCCGACGTGTCGGGCGATTTCGACGTGTACTTCATCGACAACTTGATCGGCGGCAATTTCATGGCCGAAAAGCTCGTCCGTTGCATTCGCGAGGCGCGCCCACACACGCTCATCATCGCCGTGTCGGCGACGCTCGACAAAGAGACGCTCAAGTCCCTGCTCGCAGCCGGGTGCAACGGGGCTTGTGACAAGACGGTGCGATCGGATCTTCCCCAAGCAATGGAGATCACGCAGCGATACATCGAAGCGTTGATCGCGTCGCCGGCGCGCGAAGGGCGCGGGCTTCGCGGAGTGCTCGCGTCGATCCGCGGCTTGCTCCGTGAATGGAACGCTCGCCTCGAGCACGAAGCCGCGCAGATCTAGCCCCCGTGCCTGAGTCTCCCACGCAGTTTCGATTGCGTCTCGCTCCGGGCGCCGGTGTGGGGGAGCATCCTCATCTCGCCCATCTCGCGCTGCCGCTCCAGGTCGCAATCTCTGTTCGGCCAACGACGCTCACGTGGGCGATCACGCAACGAGTGGTCGCACTCGCCGGCTGCGTGCTGCTCTCACCCCTTCTGCTCGTGATGCTCGTGCCCGTAAAAGCGACGTCGCGAGGCCCCTTCCTCTTCTCGCAGGAACGCCCCGGGTATCGCGGAACCCGATTCCGTCTGCTGAAGGTGAGGACGATGGAGCCCGGATCCGAGGTGCGAACCGCGCTCGGCACCTCGATCTCCGATCCGCAGATCACGCGCGTGGGCCGCGTGCTGCGCGAGCTGAAGCTGGACGAGCTGCCTCAGCTCTGGAACGTCGTTCGAGGCGACATGGAGCTCGTTGGTCCGCGTCCTTTGCCAGCCGAGCTCGATCAGGAGCTTCGCGCGAACATCCCCGGCTTCGACCTTCGCTACGAAGTGAAGCCCGGCTTGACCAACGTCAGCCAGGTCGCGGTGCTCGACAACAAGCTCGGTCCGCGTCTCGTCGAAGACTGGCGGATCCGCTTCGAGGGCGAGCTCCATTACATCAAGAACAAGTCATTCGCCTACGACGTCGTCGTGCTCGCCATGACCGTCCTATTTGTATTCCGCAAGCTCAGCTCGCGAGACTTCCAGAGAGCGAAGATCGCGGGGTAGACGGTCAGCTCGAGCAGGAAGGACGTGAAGACACCGCCGACCATGGGGGCCGCTATGCGCTTCATGACGTCGGCGCCGGTGCCCGCAGACCACATGACGGGCAACAGACCGAGAAAGGTGGTGAGCACCGTCATGAGCTTCGGGCGAATGCGCCGCGCGGCCCCGTCCACGATGGCCTCGGTGAGATCGGGCAGGCTCTCGAGCTTCCCGCGCTCCTTCGCGCGATCGTACGAGAGCGATAAGTAGAGCAGCATCACCACGCCGGTCTCGGCGTCAAGACCGGCGAGCGCGATCAGGCCCACCCAGACCGCGACGCTCAGATTGTAGTCGAGGATCCAGAGCAGCCAGATCGCGCCGATGAGCGAGAACGGCACGGCCAGCAGCACGATCGCCACCTCGGTAGCGGACCCGGTGTTGAAGTAGAGGAGCAGCGCGATCACGAGCAGCGTCACCGGCACCACGATGACCAGTCGTTCCTTCGCGCGCTCGAGATAACGAAACTGTCCTGCCCACTCGATCCGCAAGCCGGCCGGCAACGTCACGCGCTCGGCAACGAGCTCTTGCGCCTCGGCGACGTACTCCGCGATCGCGCGTTCGCCCGCATCCACGAACACGTAGCCGACGAGCTTACCGTCCTCGCTCCGGATCATGGGTGGTCCGGTCACGTACTCGACACTTGCCACCTCGCCGAGAGGGATCGGCGCCCCCGCCGGCGTGTCGATCAGCACGTGAGAGAGCGCGTCGGAGTCTTCGCGATAGTCGCGGGCGTAGCGCACGGTCACGGCGTAGCGCTCGCGGCCTTCGACCGTGGTCGTCGCTCGCATGCCGCCGATCGCGGTCTCGACCGCTTCGTTGATGTCGCCAGCCTTGAGACCGTAGCGCGCGGCCGCTTCGCGGTCGGTGCGGACGTCGAGGTAGAAGCCGCCGGTCGAGCGGTCGGCGTAGGCGCTCCGCGTCCCGGGGACCGTCGAAACGATTTTCTCGATCTCGACCGCGGCGCGCTCGATGGTAGCGAGATCGTCGCCGAAGATCTTCACGCCGAGGGGGCTTCGAATGCCTGTCGACAGCATCTCGGTGCGCGTCTGGATCGGCATCCACCAAATATTGGGCATGCCGGGATACCGGAGCACCGCGTCCATCTCGGCGACGACGTCGTCCCACTCGATGCCCGGTCGCCACGCCTCGCGAGGTTTGAGCATGACGACCGTCTCGACCATGCCGATCGGTGCGGGATCGGTGGCGGTCTCCGCACGACCCATCTTGCCGAACACACTCTCTACCTCCGGAAACTCACGGAGCTTCCGGTCCATCGATTGCAGCACCGCGAGCGCCTCGGTGGCACCCATGCCCGGCGGCGCGGTCGGCATGTAGAGAATCGCGCCTTCGTTGAGCGGCGGCATGAACTCGCTCTCGAGAGCGAGATACGCGGGGATCGTGCTGAGCACCGCGACCACCGCCGCACCGATCACGAAACGTCGTCGGCGAACGACGAAGCGCACCACCGGCTCGTAGGCTTTCACGAGCCAGCGGTTGATCGGGTTCTCGTGCTCGGCGCGCATGCGGCCGCGGACGAGCAGCATCACGAGCGCCGGCGTGGCCGTGATCGCGAGTATGGACGCGAACGCCATAGAGTAGGTCTTCGTGAACGCGAGGGGCTTGAAGAGCCGCCCCTCGATCGCTTCCAGCGTGAACACCGGGAGAAATGACACCGTCATCACGAGCAGCGAAAAGAAGATGCTCGGGCCGACCTCTTGCATCGCCGCGAGGATCACGTGGCGTCGGTCTTCACGCCGCCCGTCTTCTTCCCAGTCCTCGAGGCGCTTGTGGACGTTCTCGATCAAGATGATCGACGCGTCCACCATCTCGCCGATCGCCACCGCGATACCGCCGAGGGACATGATGTTGATGGTGAGGTGCTGGTAATACATCGGAATGAACGCGATCAAGACGCCGATCGGAAGCGTGACGATCGGCACCAAGGCACTGCGGGCGTGCATCAAGAACACGACGATGATCACGCTGACGACGAGCATTTCCTGGAAGAGAGTTTCGCTCAGCGTGTCGATCGAAGCCTCGATGAGGCCCGACCGGTCGTAGGTCACGACCAAGTCCACGCCTTCCGGCAGGCCTTGTTCGATCTCGACGATTCGCTGCTTTACGGCATCGATCACGTCGAGCGCGTTTTCGCCGTAACGCATGATGACGATGCCGCCGACGGTCTCGCCCTTGCCGTCGAGCTCTACGAAGCCGCGGCGCGCGCCCGGACCGATCCGGATCTCGGCCACTTGGTCGAGAGTCACCGGCACGCCGCCGGCGCCGACGGCGAGAGGGATCGTGCGGAGATCCTCGACGCCGCGGAGATATCCGCGGCCGCGCACCATGTACTCGTGCTCGGCGATCTCGAGCACCTGGCCGCCGACGTCGGCGTTCGACTCGCGAACCGCGTCGCCGATCATGCCGAGGCTCACGCCATAGGCGCGAAGCCGCTCGGGATCGAGGAGCACTTGGTACTCCTTCACGTACCCGCCGACGCTCGCGACCTCGGCGACGCCGGGAACACTCTCGAGAGCGTAGCGGACGTTCCAGTCTTGCAAGCTTCGGAGCTCTTGCAGGTCGGTGGCGCCACTCTCGTCGACGAGTGCGTACTCGAAAACCCAGCCGACGCCGGTCGCGTCGGGTCCGAGGGTCGGTGTCACCCCGTCCGGAAGCGCGTCGCCGACCTCGTTCAGATACTCGAGGACGCGGGAGCGAGCCCAATAGATGTCGGTCCCGTCTTCGAAGATCACGTAGACGAACGACATTCCGAACATCGACTGGCCGCGCACGTACTCGACTCGCGGCGCGGCAACCAAGCTTGCCGTGATCGGATAGGTGATCTGGTCCTCGATGATGTCGGGGCTTTGTCCCTCCCATTCGGTGAACACGATCACCTGCGTGTCGGAGAGGTCCGGAATCGCGTCGAGGGGCGAGTGCTTCATCGCCCACCCGCCCCACGCCGCAGCGGCGCCGACGAAGAGCAAGGTGAGCCAGGCGTTTCGCGCGGCGAGCGCGATGACGCGCGCGATCACTTCCAGTCCTCCAGCGCCACCCTGAGACGACTCTCGGCAGCGATGAGGAAATTGCCCGACACGACGATACGTTCGCCGTCATGCAGACCGCTCGGCACGACAATCCGATGATCGCCTACGCGGCGTCCCACGCGGATCGAGCGAGGCTCGAAGCGGCCCGCGCCGGCGTCGATGAAGACGTAGCGCTTGTCGCCGGCGTAGAGCACGGCGGTGTCGGGAATCGCGATCTCCGAGCCGAGATCTTTGGTGAACACGACGTCGGCGTACATGTCCGGCCTGAGCTCGAAGGTCGGATTCTCGACTTCGATGCGCGCTCGAGTCGTACGAGTCGCATCGTCGAGCCAGGGGTAGAGAAAGCTCACGGTACCCTGGATGACGCGGTCGTCGAGTGCGGCGATGCGGACTTCGGCGGAATCGCCAACCGCTACGAGGTCGGCGTCTTGCTCGTAGAGCGGCGCTTCGATCCAAACGCGCGAGAGGTCGGCGATTCGAAAGAGACGCACGCCGTTCTCGGCTTTCGAGCCCGCGACGGCCATTTTCTCGACGACTACGCCATCGACCGGCGAAAGGATCTCGACGAACTCTTTCGGCTTACCGCTCGCGACGATCGCATGGATCTCGGCGACGCCGAGACCGGAGAGAGCGAGCCGCTCGCGCGCCGCGTCCACCAGGTAGTCGGCGCGGTCCGGGGCGCCGCTTTTCGACGCGGCGTGCCGACTCGCGAGCGCGGTCAGAAGCTCGCGCTGCGCCGCCAGCAAATCGGGGCTGTAGAGCGTGAGTAGAGCCTCGCCCTTCGTGACCTTCTTTCCGATCGCGTCGGCTCGAAGCTCGCCGATCCACCCGTCGACCTTGAGGGAAACGTCGGTGAGCCGAGTCTCGTCGTAGGTCACGCGGCCGACGGTACGCACTTCGGCAATGGCGGGAATCCGCTCGACGGCGACCGTCCTCACTCCAATCCGTTGCGTCCTCTCCGCGTCGAGGGTCACGCCGGCATCCGTAGCCGTGCCGCGGGTCACGGCTACGAGGTCCATGCCGCAGATCGGGCAACTGCCCGGCTCCACGCTCTGCACCGACGGGTGCATGGGGCAGGTGTAGTGGACAGTGGCGGCGACGGCCGCTCCGTGTGCGTGATCATGATCGCTCGCGCCGGCGGCCGGCGTCGCGTTGGGCTCTGACGTGGGGTTGCAGGCCGCCAGCAACACGAGCGCCAGGCTCGTCATCAGAGAAAGCATCGTCGTCTTCGTGAATCTCATCGGCTTACTCCGGGAACGAGGCCTGCGGCCCGCTCCAGCTCTGCGAGTCGCCGCGACCACGCAGCGATCGCCATCTGGTGATTGAGCTCGATCTCGCGGAGCTCGTGTTCTGCATCGATCACTTCGGCGAGCTCGACGCTGTTGGCAGATAGGCCGGCGTGCGCCGAGCCCACGACGTCGCGCGCGGCCGGCAGCAGTCGGTCGCGATAGAGGGTCACGATGCGCTCGGCTTCCTCGAAACGGACACGAGTTGACTCGAGCTCGGAGGCGATGCGATCCGTGAGCGCGGCGAGCGCGGCGCGTTGGCTCTGAGCTTCCGCCTCCGCCGCGGCGAGCGCGGCATTGCGCCTTCCTACTTGAAGCGGGACTTCTACCTCGACGCCCACCATCCAGCGGTGCTCCGCGTCGTCCCACATCGAGTTGTAGTCGCCGCCGACGGTGACGTCGGGAAAGTACTCGCGCCGCGCCAGGCCGACGCGCGAGACGGCCGCCTCGAGCTTCGCTTTCGCCGCCGCTACCTCGGGACGCGACGCGATCGCGTCGGCGGTGAGCGCAGCGAGGTCGCCGCGGATCGCGACAGCGTCCAAAGCCGCGGGTGGCGGCGGTAGTGGCGCCGTCGGCGAGCGGTGCAAAAGGGCGTTCAGCCCAGCCAGGGCGATGCGTCGATCGCTATCGAGCTCGGCCGCGTCGTGGCTCAGATGTGCTTGCTCGAGCTCCACGTGAACGAGATCGTGCTGGCGAAGCTTGCCGGCAGCATAGTTCGCTTTCGCGCTCTCGAGCATCTGGTCGAGCAGCGCATGATGTCGGCGGTTGGTCTCGGCCGCGCGCGCAGCGACGTAGTAGTCGTCGAAGAGCATCGAGGCCATGAGCGCGACCTCGCGGCGCATGGCCTCGTAGTCGCCTTCGGCGACCCGCGCTTCGGCTTCGGCCACGGCCGCGCGGAGGCCGCGTTTGCCGAAGAAGGGCAGACGTTGCCGCAACTCGACGACATGGCCGCCGCGCATGTCATCTACGCCGATGCTGTCGGGGGCGATCGAGTAGCCGATCATCGGATCGTCGAAGGCTCGCTCGGCGGCGGGCATGGCGCCGGCGGCGCGCCAGGCTGCGCGCGCCGCCTCGACGGTCGGGTTCCGCTCGAGCACCGCGTGTACGAGCGCGTCGCGAGCGAGCGTTTCGGCTCCGTGAAACGGGTCGTCCGAAGCGTCGCTGCGAGCCGTCGTCGACGAGTCGGGATGCGAAGCTCGATGCTCGGCGACCGCCGGTCCGGGCAAGCCGATCTGCAGCGCGAGCGCGAATGCGAAAATCTGATAGCGCATGAGAGTCCTCCATCGCCCTCCGCCGCGGGCACACGCGCGCAGGGGCAGATCGGCGACGACACGGTCGTCGCCGATCGAACGCACCGAAAGGGGCGTCGGTCAGGCGAGGGGACTCAGAGTCGAAGAACTCGGAAGAAATTCTCGGGAGGCGAGTGGGCGCGGGATTCCGCGCCGAAAACGGGTAGCGACGGTGGGAGCGAGGGCGGAAGTGGCAGAGCGAAGACTTCGAGGCTCGCGGCAGGTGCGTCGAGCGTCAGCAGCCCCGCTACCGCACCATCAACATCGAGCGCGCGGAGGCAGCAGCTCGTCGCGGCGTCCTCGCAGCAAGCACGGTGCGCGGCGCTCTCGCCCGCGACGGTGTCGCTCGCTTGATGACAGTCGGGTTTTTCCGTGAGGGTCGAACGATCGATGCTCGGGAGCGTCAGCGCGCAGACGATGGACGGAAAGGCGGGCGCGGCCGCCCAGGCGACCGCGAAGGCCAGAACCAATATCTTCCGCGTGAAGCGTTTCATCGGATACCGTCGACGCCAACGATACTAGTGTCGCCTAGGGCGCGGGATCAAGTGACGTATTTTGTCGGTCGCCGGGACTGAGGAGGCAGTGATGATGCGCTCGCTGCGGCAACCCGCAAGGCGATTCCCCGCGGGCGGGGTCAGGGCGCGGATATCACGGTCCGGCAGGCCGGCGGCAAGTCGGCCAGAGTGAGCGGCGGCATTGGCTTTGCCGGGACCGCCAGCGGCTTCGGTCTCAGCACCTCCTCCTTGAACCAATAGTCGAGCTCGTCGCCGCAGCCGTCTCCGTTAGGCGGCGGATCCTGGGGCTTGCAGTCCGAGCTGCCGGCCGGGCACCCCAGCCGAACGTGGAAATGGTAGTCGTGACCGGGCCAAGGGCGGACCGTCCGAAGCCACTCACGCTCCGTTCCCTTATACCGGCAAAGTGCTTTTTTGATCGCGGGGTTGACGAAGATTCTCTCAACCTCTGCATCGTCCGCAGCGGCACGAATGATCGCGGCGTGCGCGTCGGTCCAAACCTTTGCGTCTACGTCGAGCCGATCGCGCGCGACGACATTGACGGCGGAAGTCTTCTCACGCTCCGTTCTCGTCAGCTCTCGAGTCGGCATGGGCGTGAGCCAGATGTCGGCGTCGAGACCTACTTGATGACTCGCGTGCCCGCTCAACATGGGACCGCCGCGAGCTTGAGCCATGTCGCCGACCAAGAGGCCGTTCCAGCGTAGCTTCGGCGCTTTCTCGGAAAGCCTCTCGATGTAGCGAACGAGGGAAGGGTGACCGTAGTAACGATTGCGAGACGGACGCATGACCTGCCAGGTCTTGCCGGTCAGCGGTAACGCGATGCCGCCTGCGAGACAGCCGTGCGTGTAGAAGCCGACAGCAGCCGGCTCGAGAGGGGCGGGCGTGCGCGCGTGGCCGAAAAGACTCCGAGCGATGCTCTTCGGCTCGATCCGCGGCTTCGATTGACCGGCCGCATCGGCGAGAGCGCCAACGAGAATCGCGAGGGCAAAAACCATGCGAGTGAACGTCAACATTCCGGCGCGGCCTCCAGGTCCTCCTGCGATGGGCCGCTAGACTGCCGGATCATGGCTTCGACACAACATCTCGTGCCGCGAATGGTCATTCGGGCCGATATGGCGTCACCGCGAGCGGCACGACATAAGACCTCGCGGCTCTGATACCGAAAGAGGGGGGACCCATGGTGTGGCTCCGTCGAATCGCGCTCGGGCTTTCGATCTGCTTGATCGGATGCTCTTCAAAAATGGACATTCAACTGATTCGCTATCCAGAGGCTGCCGGCCTCGCCGACCGGGGTGAGGGTTGCGACCTGCGTTTTCTCGACGCCGCGGCGCTCATCGAACACCCCGAATGCAAAGACGTCGGCGATGTCTTCGTCGGCAACACCGGATTCTCGATCTCTTGCGACGAAGAGCGAGTGATGGGTGAGATCCGCCTCGCGGCTTGCGGTCTCGGCGCCGACACCGCCGTCGTTCGCCGACTTCGCGGCACGCGCTCTACCTGCTATGAGGCGCGGGCGCGGCTCCTGTCCTGTTCGATCGCCGGCAAACGAGGTGAGTCGTGAGGCTGCGTCACGGTGAAGTGTTCGCCTTCGCTTGCGGCTCGCTGGTGCTCGCGGCGACCGGCTGCGCGACGGCAATCCACGGACCGATGCAGAAAGTGTCGATTCGCTCTACGCCGCCGGGTGCGACAGCGACGATTCTTCCTCTGGATAGCCGTGTAACGACGCCAGGCGAGGTGACGCTCACGCGCCGCAGCGTGTACACGGTGCGATTCGAGAAAGAAGGTTATCAATGCGTGCTGGCGTATCTCGATCGCAGGAGCGCGACCGCTGCGTTCTTCAACGCCGGCCTCTTCTTCGGAACCATGCGCGACTACGAGACGGGCGCTGCGTTCGCGCTCGTTCCGTCACCGTTGGATGTCGTGATGCGCCCGTTGTCCGAAGTGAATGCCGCAGATGCCGGGCGCTGTGACTTCCGGATTCCTGTTGAAACGGTCTACGACGACGGAACCGAGTCCGAGTATTCGCGCGCTCCGGAGCAGAACCGAAGCGTTGGGCTCCGGCGCTGAAGAAAAAAAAGGGTCAGGCACCATTTTCCGGAACGGAAAATGGTGCCTGACCCGAATTGCTACTCGAGTTGCCTACTTACACTTGAACGACGTTCCGGAGCCGTTGAACGTGCAGTTCGCGGGCAGGAACGTGTGCTGCGTGCACTGGCCGGCCGCACTTTCGGCAGCGCCACCGTAGACGACGGTCACGCGGAGCGGTCCGACGACCGGTCCGTAGTTGCCGTTCTTGCCCTGGGCCTTGTGCTGCACGCCCTTCAACGCGGCGGTCTTGTCCTTCACCTGCCCCTTGTAGATGCCGAGCGCCGAGTTCAGGACGCAGGCGGGCTGGATCTGGTCGGTGAAGTTCGCGTATTTCTGCGTCGTTCCGCCCGGGCCGCTCACGGACCAGCCGTCGGTGGGTCCGCAAATCGTCGGCACGAGACCACCGGGGATCGTGTGATCGAATATGATCGCGTTGCCGGCGCCGAGGTCGGTCAACTGAACTCGCAGTCCGAGATTCGCGTCGTCGACCGGCGGAATCGGCACGGGGCCGAGGAAGGCGCCGGTGCCCTTCACCTGAATCTTCTCGAGATTCGGTGAGCCGAGCTTCGTGATCTTCACCTGCGGCTTCGTCGTCGCCACACCGCCCGTGCAAGGATCGCAGTCGTCGCCGACTAGATCACCGTCGGCGTCGGCCTGACCGGGGTTGAACACCGTCGGGCAGTTGTCGCAGGCGTTGCCTGCGCCGTCGAAGTCGCTATCGACCTGAGTCGGGTTGGCGATTAGCGGGCAGTTGTCGCAGGCGTCACCGTAGCCGTCGCCGTCGGTCTCCGTCTGCGCAGGGTTCGGGACGAATATGCAGTTGTCTATGCCGAGGCAGCCACCGCCGGGAAAGCCCGGCGATCCGTAGCCGTCGGCATCAGGATCCGTACAGAGGTCGCACGCATCGCCGATGCCGTCGAAGTCGCTGTCTTCTTGGCCGGGGTTGAATGTAGCGGGACAGTTGTCGCAGATGAGGTCGTGGGTGTCGCCGTCCGGGTCCGGCGGCGTGAACGGGAACGCCGGGCAGGCGCTCGCCGGCAAGGACTCGAGAGCATCGACGTTGTCGGCGATGCCGAGGCCGAGAGCTCCGGCGGGTAGCACGACTACCGCGGGGGCGCCGGGGCCGAGAATGTCGCCTGGCGCGAAGGCTGAAGGCCCGCCAGGCGCAACGGAGAACGCCGGGAAAACGCCGGCCGGGAAGGAGAACGCGTCGAGATCATCGCAGATCGGCGGCGCGCAACCGGGACCGCCCGAAATGAGGCCGAGGCCAGCCGCCGTGAAAGCGATACCGGTGAAAGTCGGCGGCGCGGCGATGCCGAGCGCGCCGTAGCAGGCGACGAGCACATCGCCCGGCTCGGCGCCGAGCGGGTACGCCGGGTTTCCTCCCGGCGTGAGCGTCGGTGATGTCGCCGCGAGCGAGAAGAACGCGCAGGATCCGTTCGCGATTCCCGGATAGCCCCAATCGAACGCCGCCACGTCATCGTTGAAGGGGGCGCCGGGGAGGGGAATCAGCTCCGCCAGACCGAGCCCGAAGCCACCATAGGACGGCAAGGGCCCGAGAGGGATGCCGTTGCCGTCGAGGATCTGGGTATTGAACCCCGGCGGAACGCCGACGACAGGATCGAAGGTCACGAACACATCGCCGGCTGCTTCGGGCTGAGTGCCGGGCGGTACCGCGGCGACCTCCGTGAACACCTCGGGTGGGAAGAATCCGGGTGCGCTCACTGCGGCGCGATCCACCGAGAAGTAGAGAGGGGTGGCTCCGACCGTGCCGCCGTCATCGAAATACGAGAGCGCGTCGACCACGTCGCCGGGCACGAGGCCGAGGCCTGCCAGCGGTAGGCCCACGACCGGTGGCGGGACCACGGCGGGTGGCGAGGTTGCCGGATTGAAGAGCACGTCACCGGCGGTTGCAGGTATGCCGGGAAGTGACGACGATAGAGGATCGAGCACGATGCTTTGGGCGCGCGCCGAGAAAGGCGCGCTCACGATGAGCGTCGCGAGTGCGAAAGCCCCGAGTTTCAATGACCTATGCATGGTTTAGTCCCCCGAACTTGGCTGGACCGTCCGCCTATCGGACCGTCAATCGCGCTGATGCTACGAGCGCGCGTTGCGCATCGTCAATCTGATTTTGACGAATCTTCGCGAATAAGGGTTAACCCTACCCCCGAGCGGGGGATGCGCGTCGTTGTTGCGGCTGAATGCTTTTTGAAAGCTCGCGCGCAAGCTTTGCCCGGCGGAGACTTCGCACCTTGTACTGCTCGCCGTTCAGCTTGACCGGTTGGCTCCGGCTACCGATCGCACTTTTTGACCGCCTGCGCGGCCGGAACGCCTATCGCGAGCGGACTCTCTTCGTCGTGCGGCACGCTACGGCCGAGCGGCGCTCCGGGGGACAGGCCGATCGCGACCGAGCGCTTACGGCGTCGGGTCGAATCGACGCCGAGCGTCTTGGCGAAATGCTCGCGCGCCGCGAGCTGGTCCCGGACATCATTCTCACCTCTCCCGCGACACGGGCCCGAGAGACGGCCGAGATCCTCGCGTTGGCTTGCGGTTTTCCCGGCGCTGTCACTGCGGTCGAGAGCCTCTACCAAGCGAGCCCGCGCGATTTGCTTGCCGCCCTCGTCGCTCACGCGGGGGCGTCCCGCCGCGCGCTTTTGGTCGGACACGATCCCAGCGTGAGCGAGCTCGTGATCTCCCTCGCCGGCAGCGCGGACGAAGGCCTCCCCACCGGCGGCATGGCCATGCTTCGCGCGGTAGCTCGAGACTGGAGCGAGCTCGGCGGCGACTATCGCGTGACGCTCGCGGGGCTCTGGCGCCCCGCCGAGCATGCTGCCGCGGTAGCTCGCGACCTTCCGCCACCTTCGCGAGAGAAGTGGGTGGCTGCCTATCCGGACGAGCGAGTGGCGGATGTAGCACGGCGTACGTTCGAGGGTCGCTTCGTGGCGCTCGACGACGCGCTAGGCGTGGCGATTTCGCCGGGCGTCGCGGAGCCGGACGCGATTCGTCGCTTGCGCGTGGCCGCAAGGCGCGCGGAAGCGGTGCTTCGAGCCTACGGCGATGTTTTCCCACGAAAACGCTCGGAGCGATTGCGCGAGGAGTTGCGGCGCATCCGACGCGCCACGCTGCGCGTTCGGGATGACGACGTCCTCGCTATGCAGCTCGAGCCCCGCGCGAGCGAGCCATCCGTAGCAACGCTGCTTGCGTTGCTTCGAAGCCAGCAGATCGATCCGCGCCCGGCTCTCGCGGAGCTTCGCGCCGGGCGGGTCGACGACTCGAGTCTCGGCGAGCGAGCGGCGACGGTGATCGCCACGCTCGAGCGCCGCTCAGAGCGCGGTGTCGGGCGAGAGCGTTTCCAAGAGTGGGCCTTGCGACGCTACGAAGAGAGTGCGGATAGGTGTCGCGCCGCCGAGGCGGGCTGCGATCTCGAGACGGCGGATGTCGAAGCGTTGCACGATCTACGTCTCGCGGGAAAAAAGCTCCGCTACGAGATCGAGCTGCTCGCCGCCGTGCTCCCGGATGACGTGAAGACGCGCGTCTATCCGTCTTTGGTAGAGACCCAAGATCGTCTTGGGACCGTCAGTGACGGCGCCGCGGCCGTCGCCCGCCTAAAACGCCTCGTTGCGGAGCTCGACGCCTCCCACCCCAGGGACGAGGTCGACGCCGTTCTAGCCGCAGAATGCCTGCGCTTGGACGAAGCCCGTGCCCAAGCCGTTGCATATCTCACCGGGCGGCTTGTTGCAGCGCGTCGCGAGTTGCTCTAACTCTCGAATCGTACTGCCGCGTGCTAAGCGCGCCCCGGGGACGGCTCTCGCCGGCGCGGCAGGCAAGGCCTCCGGGAGCGTATGCCGATGTTCAAGCGCGTCCTCATCGCCAATCGTGGAGAGATCGCCGTTCGCGTCATGCGCGCATGCCGCGAGCTCGGCATCTCGCCCGTCGCCGTCTACTCGACCGCCGACGCCGACGCCGTACACACCCGTTCCGCCGACGAGGCCGTTTGCATAGGCCCGGCACCCGCGCGGGACAGCTATCTGAGCGTCCCGGCGATCATCGAAGCAGCGCAGAAAGTCGGCGCCGACGCGATTCATCCGGGCTATGGCTTCCTCTCGGAGAACGCGGCGTTTGCGGCCGCCGTCACCGAAGCCGGCATCGATTTCATCGGCCCGCCCGCGTTCGCGATTGCGGCCATGGGCGACAAGACCGCGGCGCGAGCCCGTGTTCGAAAAGTCGGCGTGCCGGTGTTGCCGGCCGTCGAGGATGCGCCGAAGGACCCCGACGACCTCAAGGCCCGCGCCCTCGAGCTCGGCTTGCCTTTGCTGCTCAAGGCCGTCGCCGGCGGCGGCGGCAAGGGAATGCGTATCGTGCGTGACGTGGCGGAGCTCGATCGCGCGATCGCAGCGTCGTCTCGCGAAGCGACGGCGTCGTTCGGCGACGGGCGCGTCTACCTCGAGCACTACGTCGAGCAGTCGAGACACGTGGAGGTCCAAGTACTCGCCGACGCTTACGGCAACATCATCCACTTGGGCGAGCGCGAGTGCTCGATCCAGCGACGACATCAGAAGATCATCGAAGAGTCGCCGTCACCTGCCGTGAGCGCGACGCTTCGTGGCCGTATGACGGCGGCGGCGGTGGCGGCCGCGCACTCGGTTCGTTACGTCAACGCCGGAACGGTGGAGTTTCTGCTCGCGCCCGACGGGCGTTTCTATTTTCTCGAGATGAACACTCGGCTTCAGGTCGAGCACGCGGTGACGGAAGCCGTCTTCGGCATCGACCTCGTCCAGGCCCAGATCCGTATCGCCGCCGGAGAGCCGCTCTGGATCGAGCAGCACTCGGTGGCCGCCAGAGGCCACGCCATCGAGTGCCGCGTATACGCCGAGGACCCGGCGGCCAATTTCGTACCCTGTGCCGGCACCGTTACCCATCACGGCGCGCCCTATGGCCCTGGTATTCGAGTCGATACCGGCATCGCCGACGGGTCGGTGATTCCCGTCTACTACGACCCGCTGATCTCCAAGCTCACCGCCTGGGCCGATGATCGCGACGCTGCTCGCCGCCGAATGGCCGTGGCTCTCCGCGAGTACGAAGTCCAAGGTGTGACGACGAACATCGATTTTCTGGCGGACGTAGTCGAGCACCCGAGCTTCGCCGATGGCCAAACGCATACCGGTTTCGTCGAACAGCACTTCGCAGCGTGGGGTCCGGATGAGACCCGCAAGAGCTCGCCCGCGGCGGCTGCGCGGCACATCGCTCGAGTTGCCGAGGCGCCGAAGCCTTCAGCGGAAGGCTCGGACAAAGCGGTGGTGACTCCGGAGTCCGACCGACCCGCGCCCGATCCTATCTCCCTCTCCGTAGGGAAGTTCTGACGCCCCTTCTTGCGCTGGCCTGAGGAACGGCTAGATCAATGCCTCTCGGTGCCTGAGCCGATACGGTTCGGGTGGAGGGGTGTGAGTGAAGATGCTGGTTGCCGCCCGAACCGGGCAGCGCGTGCTCGTTTTCGGGCTCGTGATCGCGTCGTTGTGCCTTGCTCCGACGCGCACTTTGGCGGCTTTCGACCTCGACGACGTCGCCAAGCGGGCTCACGAGCTCGCGTCGAAAGACTTCGAGGATCGCAGCCGCTCCATCCCCCAGTGGCTGCTCGAGGTCAACTATGACCAGTGGCGAGACATCCGCTTCCGTCCGGATCAGTCGCACTGGCGCTCCGCGGGGCTTCCGTTCGAGCTGCAGTTCTTTCACTGCGGCCTCTTCTACGATCGCTCCGTAAAGATGAACGAGATCGACGCCGAAGGTGTGCGTCCGATCGCGTTCTCACCGAATCTCTTCGACTACGGGAAGAACGAGTTCGGGAGTCGCATCCCGCAAGATCTCGGCTTCGCGGGCTTTCGCGTTCACTATCCGATCAACAAGGCGGCCTACAAAGACGAGGTGATCGTGTTCGTCGGCGCGAGCTATCTGCGCGCGGTGGCGAAAGACCTTCACTTCGGGATGTCGGCGCGCGGGCTCGCGGTGGACACCGCCATGCCGTCGGGTGAGGAGTTTCCCTACTTCCGCGAGTTTTGGCTGGTGCGTCCGACCAAGACCGCGAGCGATCTCATCATCTACGCCCTGCTCGACAGCCAACGCGTGACCGGCGCATACAAGTTCGTAGTGAGTCCGGGCGTCACTACCAAGGTATCGGTCGAGTCGCGGATCTTCTCGCGCCGCCCGATCGAGAAGCTCGGCATCGCGCCCCTGACCAGCATGTTCTTTTGCGGCGAGGGGGCATCGCGTTGCGGCGACGACTATCGCCCGGAGATTCACGACTCCGACGGGCTTCTCCTTCACATGGGCAGCGGCGAGTGGCTCTGGCGCCCCGTCGTAAACCCTCAGCGTCTTTCCATCAACAGCTTTTTCACGGCGAACCCGAAAGGCTTCGGGCTGCTGCAGCGAGATCGCGATTTCGATCATTTCCAAGACATCGAGACGAACGCCGAGAGGCGGCCGAGCGCGTGGGTGATACCGAAAGGAGACTGGGGTGCGGGGCACATCGAGCTCGTGCAAATTCCGACGGTCGACGACACGAACGACAACATCGTGGCGTACTGGGTGCCGAGCGCGCAGATCACACCGAAGAATCCGATGAGCTTCGCCTACGACCTGCTCTGGACCACGGACGATCCCCGAACGAAGGAGAAAGAACAGGCAGGCCGTGTCGAAAGCACGCGCGTCGACTCGCGAGTCGAGGCCGAGCATACGAAAGATACCGTTCGCTTCACGATCGACTTCGAGAGCACGGAGCTCGCGAAGCTACCGGCCGACACCGTGCTCCGCGGCGCCGTTGCGACGATGGGCGGAGACGAAGGCTACGGCATCGTCGAGCAACAGGTTCTGAAGATTCCCGCTACCAACGGCTGGCGGCTCGTGTTCCGAGTGCCGAAAGCGCGACGTCCGATCGAGCTTCGCGCTTATCTCGACCAGGGCGGGAAGCCGCTCACAGAGACCTGGACCTACACGCTCGAGCCTTGAGCTCAATCGGAAAGACGCAAGCGAGCGTAGAGCCCGGCGCGAGCGCCGAGGTGAGCGCAGCGGACGCGCCCGAGCGGGTCGAGCTCGCGCTCGACCGGCTGATCGGCGATTGGGAGCTCGCCTATCGGCGTGTGCTCCAGTACACCGCTCGTCTCGGATTTACCGAGACCACGCGCAGAGCGTTGGCTCGCCAATCCGTTCGGAATGCCGCCGTAGCCGCGGATGCGCCCGAGCAAGAGCCCTCGCCGGTTACATCGTCGTTCGCGGCGCTTCGAAAAATTCTCGTTGGTGACGGAGATGGGCAGACGGGTGATCCCGCGTTTCAGCGCGTCTGTCTCGAGCGCGCCGGTTGGGCGCCGCGCACGGATGACGCGAAACCTGCCGACGAGATGACGCTGCTCGCGACCGTTCCGCCTACGGTGCGCGGTCACATGGCGGCGGCGACCCTCAAGCGCTGGGACGGAAGGCGCACGAAGAATACGGAAAAGGGGCAAGGTCGCGACGCTTGGAAGTGGACGTCCCGCTGGCGGCGGATTCTCTTCGCGCTGCTCATTTTCGGGCAAAGCGTGGCGGCGACGCTTTACCTAATCGATCTGTTGCCGCGAAAAGGCGACACGGCGATCGAGATTTTGATCGCGGCGCTCTTCGCCACGCTGTTCGCATGGATCTCGATCGGCCTTTGGTACTCTGTTCTCGGCTTTTGGGTCGCGGTGATTCGCGGCGACAAGTACCGCATCACCCGCTTGCTCGATGGCAAAGCGTTGCCGGAAATTCCCGCGTCGGTGCGCACCGCCATCGTGATGCCGGTCTGCAACGAGCCGGTCGAGCGCGTCTACCCTGCGCTGCAAGCGATGTACGAGTCTCTCGCCAAAACGGGCCAACGAGATCGCTTCGACTTTTTCATTCTGAGCGACACCTTCGACCCCGCGGCAGCGCTGCGTGAAGAGGAGGCGTGGGCGCGTCTCTGTCGTGCCGTCGACGGCTACGGTCGCATCTTCTATCGCCGGCGAAAGGTTCGGATTCGGCGAAAGACGGGCAACATCGCCGAGTTCCTCCGGCGCTGGGGCACGCGGTATCCTTACATGGTCGTGCTCGACGCCGATAGCATCGTGGCCGGCGAGATCCTCGTTCGACTGGTGGGGCTGATCGAGCGCTCTCCGCACGCGGGTCTCGTGCAGACTCGTCCCCAGCCCATTCACCGCCGCTCGCTCTTCGGTCGCATTCATCAGTTTGCCGGTCGCATCTACGGGCCGATGTTCGCAGCCGGCCTTCACTGGTGGCAGCTCGGCGACGGCCAGTATTGGGGCCACAACGCCGTCATCCGCACGGAAGCTTTCATGAAGACTTGCGGTCTGCCGAAGCTTTCGGGGAAGGCACCGCTCGGCGGCGAGATCTTGAGTCATGACTTCGTCGAGGCCGCTTTGCTCGGGCGCTCGGGCTGGGAGCTCTGGCTCGCCTACGATCTCGAGGGCACCTACGAAGAGACGCCGTCGTCTCTCCTCGAAGAGATGAAGCGCGATCGGCGCTGGTGCCAAGGAAATCTCCAACACGGGCGGCTGATCTTTGCCCGCGGGCTTCGCTGGGCGCACCGCAGTCTTTTTCTGAACGGGATCTTCTCGTACGCATCGGCGGTGATCTGGTTCGCCTTCGTCGTCGTCAGCACCTACCAGGCCGTGGCCGATGTGTTCTTTCCCGTCGACTACTTTCCTCACGGGCGAAGCCTGTTTCCGGAGTGGCCGGTCTGGGATCCGATGAAAGCGATCACGCTCACCGGTGTCACCGCCATCGTTCTCTTCGTGCCGAAGGTGCTCGGCATTCTCTACGTGATCGCGAAGCGCCAGGTGCGAGGCTTCGGCGGCATCTTTCGCTTGATCTCGAGCGTGCTGCTCGAGATCGTCTTCTCGACGCTCATGGCGCCGATTCGGATGGTGTTTCACACGCGCTTCGTCGTCTTGAATCTGCTCGGCCGGACGGTCGAGTGGAAGTCGGCGCCGCGGGACGACGCGGAGACAGGCTGGATCGAAGCGATGCGACGTCACGCCTTGGACGCCGTGATCGCGCTTGCTTGGGGAGCGGCTCTCTATCGCTTCGACCCGTCGTTCTTCTGGTGGATCACGCCCATCCTCGGCGCGCTCGTGCTCTCGGTGCCGCTCTCGGTGCTGACGAGCCGCGTGGCGCTCGGTGACCGCGTACGGAAGCTCGGGCTCTTCGTCATCCCGGAAGAGATCGAGCCGTCGCCGATCCTCCGCGAGTTCGATGCGCACTGGCGCGCGGCGCGCGAGGCCGCGGGGCCTCGCGACCCCGATCAAGTGTTCGCGGCGGCCCTCCGCGATCCGGAGCCTTGGGCCCTGCACCTCGCGATGATGAGGCGGAAGCCGCGTTGCTTCAGCCAAGCGATCATCGACTCGCGCTACGCGACAGCCGTTCGCGCTGCGACGGAAGGGCCGGCTGGGCTCGGGCCCCACGATCGCAGAATCCTTCTCGAGGATGCCGGCCTCGTGACGTTCGTGCACGAAGGCGTCTGGGCTCTTCCCGATGGCGACAGCGCCGAGCGCTGGGGGCTCGCGTAGCCTCGCGCAGCATGGCGGCGCGCGTCGACGACAACGGCGCCGAGCTGGTCGATCCGGTCTGCGGCATGCAAGTCGATCGAGCGGTTGCTCATCGGCTCGAGCACGCGGGACGCACGGTTCGTTTCTGTAGCGCCCGCTGTCTCGAAAAGTTCAGAGCGACTCCGGCCGCGTACCTGTCTGTGGCACCGCGCCCGACGGCTCCGTCAGCCGTCGAAGCCGCAGGAGCTTACACGTGCCCCATGCATCCGGAGATTCGGCAGATCGCCCCCGGCGACTGTCGGATCTGCGGAATGGCGCTAGAGCCGGTGGACGTGAGCCTCGCTGCCGACGATCAGGACGAGCTGAAGGAAATGCGCCGCCGATTCTGGGCGAGCGCCGTCTTGACCGCGCCTCTCTTCGTGGTGTCGATGAGCGAGATGGCTCGCGGGTCGATGGGCGCGATGGGGCTGCCCTCTTGGGTCCAGCTCTTGATCGCCACGCCCGTCGTTCTCTGGGGCGGTTGGCCTTTCTTTCTCCGCGGATGGCGCTCTCTCCTCGCGCGTAGCCTCAACATGTTCACGCTGATCTCGCTCGGCGTCGGTGTCGCCTATGCGTACAGCATCGTGGCGACGCTATTCCCCGAGATTTTCCCGGCCTCGTTTCGCTCATCGCACGGCGACGTCGCGGTGTACTTCGAGGCGGCTGCGGTCATCGTCACGCTCGTGCTGCTCGGCCAAGTGCTCGAGCTCAGCGCTCGCAGTCGGACGGGCGCGGCGATTCGATCTTTGCTCGGTCTTGCACCGAAGACCGCAAGACGGCTCGACGATCGAGGCAACGACGAGGATGTGCCGCTCGAGAGCGTACGAGTCGGCGATCGTCTGCGCGTACGTCCGGGCGAGAAAATCCCTACCGATGGTGTGGTCGTCGAGGGCGGCAGCGCCGTAGACGAGTCGATGATCACGGGCGAGGCCATCCCGGTAGAGAAAAAGCTCGGCGATCGCCTGATCGGCGCGACGATCAACGGAACAGGGTCCATCATCATGCGGGCCGAGCGAGTCGGCTCCGACACGCTGCTCTCCCAGATCGTGCACCTGGTGGCCGAGGCGCAGCGAAGCCGCGCACCCATTCAAAAGCTGGCCGACACCGTCGCCGGCTATTTCGTGCCTGCAGTTGTCGTCGTTGCGATCGTTACGCTGGTCGCCTGGGCGATTGTCGGGCCAGAGCCGCGGATGGCCCACGGTCTCGTCAACGCGGTTGCGGTGCTCATCATCGCGTGTCCTTGTGCGCTCGGTCTCGCGACGCCGATGTCGATCATGGTCGCGATGGGCAAAGGGGCGATGGCCGGCGTCCTGTTCAAGGATGCCGAGGCGATCGAGGTGATGCGCAACGTCGACACCCTCGTCGTCGACAAAACCGGCACGCTTACCGAAGGAAAGCCGCGGCTCGTCACTGTCGAAGCCACTGCGGGACATAACGAGAGGTCCGTGTTGCGCCTGGCTGCCGGGCTCGAGCGAGGCAGCGAGCATCCGCTCGCGGCTGCGATCGTCGCGGGCGCTACCGAGCGAGGGGTGGAGCTCGGCGTAGCGGAAGCGTTCGAGTCGATCACGGGGAAAGGCGTGACCGGTCGTTTGGACGGGGACGTCGTTGCGCTCGGCAATCGCGCGCTGCTCGACGATCTCGGAGTCGATGCCGGTGCGCTCGCGGCGCGGGCGGAGGAGCTTCGCAGCGAGGGTCAGACGGTCATGTTCGTGGTGATCGACGGTGTGGCGGCGGGTCTCGTTGGCGTCGCCGATCCGATCAAGCAAGCGACGCCTGAAGCCATCGATCTGCTGCACCGGGACGGCGTGCGCATCGTCATGCTGACAGGGGATAGCAGTACGACGGCGAAGGCTGTGGCCGCAAAGCTCGCCATCGACGAAGTCATCGCCGAGCTGCTGCCGGCCGCGAAAGCCGAGACGGTGAAGCGCTTGCAAGCGGACGGCCGCATCGTCGCGATGGCCGGTGACGGCATCAACGACGCGCCGGCGCTCGCGCAAGCCCACGTCGGCATCGCCATGGGCACGGGTACCGACATCGCGATGGAGAGCGCGGGCGTGACGCTCGTGAGAGGGGACCTACGCGGCGTCGCACGAGCGCGCGCTCTCAGTCGAGCGACGATGCGCAATATCAAGCAGAACCTCTTCTTCGCTTTCGTCTACAACGCGCTCGGTGTTCCGGTTGCGGCCGGTGTGCTCTATCCGTTTTTCGGAGTGCTGCTGAGCCCGATGATCGCCGCGGCGGCGATGAGCTTCAGCTCGGTGTCGGTGATAGCGAACGCGCTCCGACTCAGGCGCACTTCGCTGTAGGGAGTCTTCCCGATGTGCGGTCCGAGCGCTTTGCGTGCGAAGGGGATCCTGAAAGGAGCCGGCAGCAACCGTCAAGCGGCGGCGCGCGCGAACCCTCCACGGAGTTGGTATCCGGCTGTAGAGGATCCGCGTGTTCCGCCGAACGGTCGCGTTCGACGAGCGCCTTGGTCCGTCAGGAAACGAATCACGAAGAGTCCAGCGAGCGCCCAGGTGAGCGGCATCAGAGCTAGCCACAGCATTGAGGTCACCTCCGCGTGGCGCGGATAAATCGCCACGTCGATCTGACGCACAGCGTAACAACGGCATTCGCGCGATTCGCTCCGAAAACGCGTAAACGCGCGGTTGGCATGCGCGAGCGCAGGTCACTCCCGTTGCGGCTGCGCGCTGCGGACCGGATTCGCTCGATCTGCTGTGTTGGTCGCCGCTAGCGACGTAGAGTCGAGCGAAGTGCCCGAGGCGACCGTCAATCCCGTCGTCGGCGACCGTACGAGCTGCATTCGGAGCGCAGCTCTGTGTCTCGTGGTACTCGTAGTCGTCGCTACGTTGGCGCTCGTCGAGACTTCGTACGCGCAAGACGGAGCAGGCTGTTTCTGTGGCCAACCCGTCAGCGGCATACTCGATGTCGCTTCCGATGGGCCGGTCGCCACGGACTGCCTTTTCATTCTGAATGTCGCCATCGGTCTGCAGTCGTGTGATCCCACTTGCATCTGTGACCTCGATGCCAGTGGCGCGACCCCCACTTCAACCGACGCGCTGCTCTGCCTGAACGCCGCGGTCGGCGTGCCCGACCTGCTCGAATGTGACTGCGCGGAACCATGCGTGGCTCAACCGCCGTGCAGCGAAATGGAGCTCACTTTGAGGGCGAGCTCGACTCTCGACATCGGCTGGACGGGCGACGGCCACGACGCAAGCCTCCCCGTCGGTGGTGCGATGTCGATCGTGGTGCTACGCCGTTGCGGCGGCGGCGGCGCGGTCTGTGAAGTGGACGCCGACTGCAGCGGAGAGACTTGCGACCCCACCTGCGATTGCAGCAATGGCGGCGATACGGCGTGCGAGATCACCGGGCCCGTCAGCGAGAAGCGATGTAGCGCGCTCACGAATGTGAGCTGCGACGAGGACGACGACTGCTCTCCGGCCCAGACTTGCAGCAAGCCCTTCGGGCCGCCGCTCCCGCTCTCGGTCGCGGGCACCCCACTCTGTGTCACGACGCACTTCGTGGAGGATCTCGCGGGCGTGATCGACACGGCCGCGGGTACGCTCGATGTCTCCGTGTTCGTCAACTCGCGATCTAGTCTCGGCACCACACTCGACCAGCCATGCCCACGCTGCGGAGCCCTGTCGGAGACCCCGGCGATCGGCGACACCTTCACGTGTGAGGGAGGGCCACTCAACGGCGAGCCATGCACGGTGGACGGCATGAGCGTGATCTTCGGCGGCACGTCACTCGACTGTCCTCCCGAGCCGATGTTCGCGACGGGAGTGACTTTCTCGCTTCGCATCGAAACGGGGACGACCGGCACGGTCAGCATGGACGCCGTCATCCCTTGTGGTGGAAGCCTCGAGGTTCTCCATCCGAGCAACGGCGGGGCTGTGTGTCTCGACTCGTTCGCCGCGTGCTCGACCAACGCGGATTGCCGGCGCTGCACGGGGTCGCCGACCGAGCCTTGCACGAGCAACGGCGACTGCAGCGGCAACGGGACTTGCGCGGCTGCACCCGAGCAGCCGGTGGCTTGCGGTATTTATTGCCACTGCGGGTTCTGCGACGAAGATCCTTACCGACCTTGCAACGCAGATGCGGACTGCGCCGTAGGCGAGACCTGTGCGCAAGGCTCGGGCGCCGCCCAGCAGCTTCAGGGTAACGACTGCAACAACTTGACCTGCGGTCTCGGCGGCGACGAGCAGTGCTGCAGCAGCGACACGCTGGACTGTGAGACCCCGACCGCCAAAGTCGGCAAGTGTACGCTGGCGCCTTACCGCGGCTGCAGCACCAACGCGGACTGCTCCCCGCAGAACGCAGGTGCCTGTGCGCTGTCCAATCGGCCCTGCTTCGAGAACCGAATCGAGCGCACGGGCGCTCCGTCGCCGCTCGGTTCGTACTGCATCGATGACTCGGTCGTCGTGTCTTGTACGACCAACGCCGATTGCGCCGTCGGCGCGTGCGTCTCGGACACGGCGAAGCCTGCGACCGTCGCGTTGTCGTGCCTTTGGGCAACGTCGTCCGCTTCGATCAACGCGGCCGCCGGGTTGGCCGGCCCCGTCGCAGTTTCTTTCGATACGATCGTGCGGGTTTATCGCTGCGGCAACGCACTTCAGGAGGGTGCCGAAGAGTGCGACGACGGCAACCGCGTGAACGGTGACGGCTGCGACGAGATCTGTCGTGTGGAGCCGTAGTCGCTGGCCGGCGGATTGCTTTCGCGCGATATGCCGAGCGGGACGCGCGTGTCGGGTCGCTCGCTTCGGCTGCTCGGGTTCGAAGCCAGAGTCTGAGCGCGCCAGCGCCGGATCCGCCCGGTTCGATGCTGGCGGCGTCGGCGTGGTAGCTTCTATCTGGATCGTGCCTTCAGCCGGATAGCACGTCCCTGGTATTGCGAACCGTGAGTCACGAGTGCAAAGTCCCGCGCGTGAACTGGAGAGAGCGAATACTCGCCGATTTTCCCGACCTCACTCGTGACGACATTCGTGCGTGTTTGGCTTTCGCGGCCGATCGCGAGCGACGCCTCGCGACTTCGGTCGAGTGAAGCTGCTCCTCGACGAGAATCTCAGTCCGAAATTGGTCGCTTTTCTCCGCTCCGACTATCCCGGAACGACACATGTCCGTACGCTCGCTCTTCGTGGTGCGTCGGACTCGATGCTCTGGGCGTATTGCCGGCGGGCCGGCTACGCGATCGTCTCGAAGGATAGCGACTTCCGCCAGCGCAGCTTCGTGCTTCGATCTCGGACGCGAATTGCCAGATTCGAGAGAGATGCAGAGGCCGCGCTGCTCGTTTTGCGGCTGTGCCGGTGAGGGCAGCGATCGACTGCGATGCTGCCCGCTCGCCAGCTCGCGGGCGTTCGCCTGGCCGTGATGTCTGGATGTTCGCAGCTCGCCAGCTCGCTGCTCACTCCTCCGGTATTCGCATCCCATAGAAGGAGCGGTAGACGAAGACTAGGGCGACGAGCAGTAGCGCGGTGCCGATCATGGTCTTGGTCGACTGGTCCTTCATCGTGACAGCGATCTCGACGGCGAGAAGGCCGAAGAGAGTCGTGAACTTGATGACGGGGTTCAGAGACACGGACGAGGTGTCCTTGAACGGGTCGCCGACGGTGTCGCCGACGACGGTCGCGGCGTGGAGAGGCGTGCCTTTCTGGCGCATGTCGACTTCGACGATCTTCTTTGCGTTGTCCCAGGCGCCGCCGGCGTTGGCCATGAAAAGCGCTTGGAAGAGGCCGAAGAATGCGATGCCGATCAAGTAGGCGATGAAGAAGTAGGGATCGAAGAAGGGCAGCGCCAAGGCAAAGCAGAAGACGGCGATGAAGATGTTCACCATGCCGCGCTGGGCGTAGGTGGTGCAGATCTTCACGACCTCTTTGCTGTCCTCGATCGACGCGGTATCGCCGTCGAGCTTGATGTTGTCCTTGATGAACACCACCGCGCGGTAGGCGCCGGTCACCACCGCCTGCGTCGACGCGCCGCTGAACCAGTAGATCACGGCGCCGCCGAACATGAGGCCCATCATCATCTCGGCTTGCACGATGCTGAGCTTCTCGACCACGCCGCCGAAATTCTTCTCGAGCAACATGATGATGCCGAAGATCATCGTCGTGGCGCCGACGACGGCCGTGCCGATCAGCACCGGCTTGGCCGTGGCTTTGAAGGTGTTGCCGGCGCCGTCGCCGCGCTCGAGGAGCAGCTTCGCGTTCTCGAGATCGGGCGTGAATCCGTAGTCGCGCTTGAGCTCCTGGGCGAGGTTCTTCTCCGACTCGATCTGGCTCAGCTCATAAACCGACTGTGCGTTGTCGGTGACCGGACCGAAGCTGTCGACGGCGATGGTCACGGGTCCCATGCCGAGGAAGCCGAAGGCCACGAGACCGAACGCAAAGATGGGCCCGGCAAATCCGTACTCGACGGGCATGAGCGCCGTCACCGACGGGTGCTGCGCCGCCTCGTAACTGATGAACATCAGGCCGAGGATCACGAGGCCGATCCAAAACGCCGAGAAGTTACCGGCCACGATTCCCGACAGGACGTTGAGCGAAGCGCCGCCGTGCTTGGAAGCGTTGACGACTTCCTGGACGTGACGCGCGTGAGGGCTCGTGAAGATCTTCGTGAACTCCGGGATCAGAGCGCCGGCGAGCGTGCCGCAGCTGATGATGACGGACAGCACCCACCAGAGCCCGTTGCCGCCTTCGAAACCGCCGAGCATCAGGTCGCTCGCGATGAAGGTGACGGCGATCGAGAGGAGGGAGGTGATCCACACGAGCGAGGTGAGCGGGTCCTCCGGGTTGAAGTCCGAGCGATTGCCGAAGCGCGCGGCGCTCAGACGATCGTTGATTGCGTACGAGAGAAGCGAGGTGAGGATCATGAGGATGCGCATCGCGAAGAGCCATACGATGAGCGTGCCGGCTACACCGGGCTTGTCTTCGAGCGCGAGCGCAAGGAAGGAGATGAGCGCGACGCCGGTGACACCGTAGGTTTCGAAGCCGTCGGCCGTCGGGCCGACGCTGTCGCCGGCGTTGTCGCCGGTACAGTCGGCGATCACACCGGGATTTCTCGGATCGTCTTCCGGCAGATTGAAGACGATCTTCATGAGATCGGCACCGATGTCGGCGATCTTCGTGAAAATGCCGCCGCAGATGCGGAGCGCGCTCGCGCCGAGGGACTCGCCGATGGCGAAGCCGAGGAAGCAGGGTCCGGCGATCTCACGGGGCAGAAACGCGAGAATGCAGATCATGAAGAAGAGCTCGACGCTGACGAGCAGTAGACCGACGCTCATGCCCGAGCGGAGCGGAATCATGAGGGTCGCGAGCGTTTTGCCCTGCAGTGCCGAGAACGACGTGCGCGAATTGGCGACGGTATTGATGCGGATGCCGAACCAAGCGACGCCGTAGGAGCCGAGTATTCCGAGAACGGAAGCTCCGAGCACGACGGCAAGAAACCCGAGCGAGTTGTGCTGGAGGCCGACGAAGTAGTAAGCCATGCAAGCGGCGATCAGCACCCAGAGCGCGGCGAGAAACTTGCCCTGCTGGAGCAGGTAGGTTTTGCAGGTCTCCCAGATCGTGTCGGACACGACCTTCATTCGCGGATGAACCGGGAGCGCTTTGGTTTGCCCGTACTGCACGAGGGCGAACGCGAGCCCGATGACACAGACGACGAGACCGAGGTGCAGCACGGTCGTGCCGGCCACCTGGCCACCGAGCATCTGGAAGCTCACTTCGGTGAGATCGGGAAGAGGGATGTCGGCTTCGCTGGCGAAGGACGGTACGGCAGAGAAGGTGCCGGCTACGAATGCGGAGACAGTCCACAGCCACAGTGTGATCTTTTTCATTCCGAGGTCGTCCCTTTGGTGAGGTGAAGAGCGAGAATTTCCGTCGATCCGGTGCGAATAACCGTCGCGGCGACGGCTAGTTAGCAAGAACCTGGGCGCGTGTCCAGTCGTCAGGATCCGAGCAAAAGACGAGTCCACCAGAGCATGATTCCGACCTGCACTAGGTAGAATCCGAAGCGTACAAAAATCGCCGGCACGCTGGTCGAGACCAGGTGGGTAAGCGACTGGCCGAGGCGCGCGTAGAGGACGTAGAGCGCGAGCGGATCGAGGAGGGCAGCCTTTCCGGCGAGGCTCGCTCCGGCCACGATCGCCGCAAAGACGGGAAGGTTTTCGTAGCAGTTGTCGCGCGCTCGTGTGAGGCGCTGTCCCACCTCGCTTACGTCGGAGCCGTCCGGTGCGAAATCGTTGGCCGCCTTCTGGCTCGTTTGGACGAGCACCGTTCGATAGACCGCTAGCGCAACCGTCAGAACCAACTGCCACGCCGCAAACCCGATCAACGCCGTCGCCGTCGTGCTCATCGAATCCATGGGTGCCCCCCTCCTGAGTGACCGCGCGGCCGGCCTCGGCTACGCGCCGTCGTGTCGAAGACTACGCGTTTCTCCGAGGCGCTCCTAGCAGGCCCCCCGCGCGGGAGCGGTTTTCCTTGACCCACTTGGAATGCGGACATAAACGCACTGTGTCCCCGTGCGTGCGCTGATTGCCCAGGGGGGGACGTAGTTTGGAGTCACAATCACCGCTGCTGCTGGGTCATCTCAGCCTGCAGCCTCTCGACAAGAGCCGGCATGTCGCGCTTCTCGAGGGGTACGCCCGTCATGCCGTCGTCGTTCATGTGGAGCCGCGCGTATCGTTTCGCGGCGACGCCGACACGGAGTACCGACGCGCGGTCGGCCAAGCGCTCGACGCGCTCGACGCCAAATCCGATTCACGCGTCATCAATCTCGTGCTCCCGAGTCGACTCCCGCTAAACCGGATCGAGCAAGTCGCGGGGTGGAATCGATGGCTCGCGCTGCGCTCGTTCTTTCGCGGCGTGCACGCGTCTCGTCCCGAGACTCGCTGCGTGCTCACCTGCTCGTCGCCTCTGTTGCTACCGACGCTTCGCGGACTCGGCGCCGACCTCACGATCTATGAAGCGCGCGACGACTACGTAGCGCAGGCGGAGACGAAAGATAGAGCAGGAGCGCTCGAGCGGCGTCAACGTCGCATGCTCGGTCAGTGCGACGTCGCGTGGGCCGTGTCGAAACACCTCGCCGAGCGTCTACGTATCGATCGCGCCGACGTCATCGAGACCACCAATGGCGTCAAGTGCTCGGAGTTCGCCAATCCGGTTCCGAGCACGATCCCGGCGCTCGAAGGGCTGCCTCACCCTCGCGTCGGTCTCGTCGGCAATCTGAACGATCGCGTCGACTGGGAGCTGCTCGACTACGTAGCGCGAGCGCGACCGAGCTGGCGGATCGTGGTCGTCGGCCCGCTCTACCCGCATCAGACCGGCCCCCTCACCGTGAACGGTGTCGCCAAGCTCAGGCAAAACCCGAACGTCACCATGCTGCCGGCAGTCGCATCGGAAGAGATTCCGGCCGTGGTCCACGCCTTCGACGTCGGCCTCATTCCGTATCGCATCTTCGACGCTACCGAGTCGATCAACCCGCTCAAGGTTTACCAATACCTCGCAGCGGGAAAACCCGTGGTGGCAACCCGGATTCCGGCGCTCGAGAACCTCCGCGACGTCGTCGAGTGCGCGCCGGTCGGCGACGACTTCGTAGCCGCGATCGAGCGAGCGCTCGGGTCGTCACGCGATTCGAGAATGATCACGTTCCGTCGCGAGCGCGTGCTCGACTTCTCCTGGGATCGTGTGGCTGACGATCGCGTGGCGCTGATGCGCAGGCGGCTGAACGGCCGCGCGCCACACTAGCGCGGCTATTTCGGCGCGTCGCTACGCTCGTACACGGCGTAGCTCTCGTTTCTGAAAACGGGGTTGCTCTCCCATCGCGTCGCGTCGGCGAAATCGAGTACGTAGACCGGCTTCGTGCTCGCAATGTCGTCGAAGATCGCCCGCAGCTCCGGAGCATCGAGCCGACGGTACGCGTCGTCGAGTGCTTCCGTACCCGAAAGCCCGGTCACGGCCATCTCTCGTCGAAATCCGAGCTTCTGCATGCGCCGGAGCCATTCGTGCCCGACATCAGCGTTGAAAAACGCCTGCGTGCCATCTTTCCAATCGCCGTAGATCGAGCGCTCCGATTCGACACGGAAACCATCGTGTGACGGCGGGACGACAAAGACCGCGTCGCGCGGTGTGGAATCGCGGGCCCAGCGTTGCACGTCCAGCCAATCGGGCGGCTGCGCGTTGGCGGCGTTCATCATTGGGTTCGCGCGAGCGGCGCCGAACGCCAGACCCGAGACGAGCGCGGTGAGCAGGAGCGCCAACGCTTCGGGCGGCATCGCGCGGCCGAGCACGCGAAGGTGCGCCGCCACGGCGCCGAGCACGAGTGCCAATGCTACGAGATCGAAAGGCCAGCCCTCGACGCCATACAGCAGGGCGAAGCCGATGAGCCAAAGCGTCGCGAGTTCCGAGACGCTCATGGGTTCTCGAGCGGCGCCGACGAGGGCGGTCGCGTAGGCGACGATGGCGAGGTAGGCGAGGAAAGCCGACGCGCGAAAGAGCTGGAGCTGTACCACCGGCGAGAGTGGAATCAGCTCGGCAAAAACCAGGGCGATCGCGAAGAGACCGAGCGTTCCGAGCGCAAGCGCGACGAGCGTGGTCGAGCGATCACGGCCCGCGGCTCTCGGCGCGCAAGCAAAGACGACAGCAACGAGGGCCAGCGTGGACACGTAGTCGATCGGCGACCAAGTAAAGGCGGAGACGTGGTGGGGCGAGCGGAGGCGGAGCAAATCGAGCCATTCCGTTTCCGCGACGAGCGGCAGCCCCACGGGGTCCAGCGCCCGCCACACGAGCACGGGGCTCGCCATCGCGAGAAACGTCAGCACAGGCGCGAGCGGCTGCAGCGGTCGCTCGTCGTAGAGAGCTGCGACGAACACCGCCGCTATCATCGCCACGGCGTAGGCGCCCGTCAGCGGATGGATGACGAACGCGATGCCGAGCAACGCAGCGGCGCGTACGTGCCGATCTCGGAATACTTCCGTCAAAGCGAAGAGCGCGAAGGGTAATGCCACCACACGGGTCAAAAAATTGTCCTCGATGGTAGCCGAGCCGGCGAGCATCGACTTTGCGAACACCGCGATGAACATCGCGAGCAAACCCGCCGAGGTCGAGTCGGCGAACGTGCGCGCCAGCACGCCGATCGACAAAAACGTCGCGAAGAGAGCGCTCGCGTAGCCCCAGAAGAATACGCTTTCGATCGAGAGACCGCTGCCGCGCACCAAGTAGGCGAGGGTCGGCCAGAGCAGCGTATAGAGGTGGGATTTCTCTTCGACGATGTAGTCACCGAGATAGAGGCCAGGGTCGATCCACTGTTTCAGGAAGGGGATGGTCAGCACTTGGTCCGCAACGCCGTAGCGGTACGGATTGATCGCCACCATGGAGGCCACCGTCGCGACGGCGGCGAACGCGAGCAAGGTCGAGAGCGCTCGGCGCGAGCCCGCGCCGCTACGCGTTTCGGACGACATGCACCTGCGCGGGCGCGGCGAAGCCGGCTTCGCCGAAGGCCTCCCGAATCAGGCGGTTCGTGTCGGCCGCGGCCTTGAAATCGCCACTCCTAGCCATGGACTCGCTCCCCCTTGCCAGGCGCCGCCGCGCATGAAGGCTCCGCCGCGCGCGAAGGCTCTGCCGGTGGGGCGCGCGGAGCCTAGCAATTTTTTCGAAGCGCGCAAGGACAAAGAGGGGAGGCGCGCTCGGCGTAGGCTTCGCTCGCTACTCGAGATGCACGCGGAGCATCCACGCCGCCTTCTCGGAGACGTCGATGCGCCGCACGCCGAGGTCGGCGCTGGCATCGTCGCCCGCTTTCTCGGCCGCCGCTACGAGATCGCGCGCGGTGGATGCCACCGTCGCGTGGTCGGCAACCAGAGCTTTGATCATGTCCTCGGCTTTCGGGACCTTTGTGGACTCTTTCACGTTGGAGAGCTTCTCGAACTCCGTGTACGAGCCCGGTGCCGGTTGGCCGAGAGCGCGTATTCGCTCGGCGATCTCGTCCACGGCGAGTCCGAGCTCGGTGTATTGGGTCATGAAGAGCGAATGCAGCGTCGTGAACATCGGCCCGGTGACGTTCCAGTGGAAGTTGTGGGTCTTCAGATAGAGCGTGTAGCTGTCCGCCAAGAGGCGGGCCGCCGCCGCCGCGACTTCACTGCTTTTGCTCATCCCGCTGGTCCTGCCGATCCTGCTGCGCTTGCCCTTGGTTGCCATAGTCTTCCTCTCCTTGCCTTCGTGGTCCGTCCGTCAAGCGGCGCGATTCTGCTGGCCCGTTGCACAGGCCGCCGACGACTGCGCCGTCACCGCGAGATGCCGCTCCAGCTCGTCAGCGCCACCGATGCGCACGCCGTCGATGAAAATCTGAGGTACCGTGCCCGCGCCGCTTACCGCACGCAAGGCGTCCATGCCGCCAACGCCGCTGATCTCGATCTCGCGATAAGTCATGCCCGCAGCAGTCAGCGCTTGCTTGGCGCGCGCACAGTGGGGACAGCCGGTCTTCGTGAACACGACCACGTTCGGCTGCTTCGCTCTCTCGGGCGCCACGTAGGCGAGCATGGTGTCGGCGTCCGAGACTTCGTAGGGGTCGCCTTCGACCTCACGCTCGACGAACATCTTCGTGATGACGCCGTCGTCGACCAGCATCGAGTAGCGCCACGAGCGATCGCCGAAGCCGAGATTGCACTTGTCTACGAGCATTCCCATGCCGCGAGTGAACTCCGCGTTGCCGTCGGGAACGACTCGGACGCTCTCAGCTTTTTGGTCGGCCTTCCAGGCGTCCATGACGAAGCCGTCGTTGACGGAGAGGCAGACGATGTCGTCCACGCCGGCCTTCTTGAAGACGGGGGCCAGCTCCTCGTAGCGGGGTAGGTGGCTCGTCGAGCAGGTAGGGGTAAACGCGCCCGGCAGCGCGAATACGACGACTTTCTTGCCCGCGAAAAGCTCGCGGCTCGAGACGTCCCTCCATTGGCCGCCGTCGCGGGTTCGGAATGTCACTTCTGGGACCTTCTGGCCTTCTCGGTTCTGGATCATTTTGGTTTTCCTCCTGCCCGGAGTGTGGGGCCGGAGACGTCATAGATCAAATTGATCTTTACTCTATGTTCGATAACTATACACTATGGTCAAGACGCCGAAGCCCGCACTGCCGACACTGCGTCAGCTCGAGTACGTGGTCGCGATCGCCGACGAGAAAAGCTTCGGTGCCGCTGCGAGCCATTGTCACGTTTCGCAGCCAGGTCTCTCGACGCAAGTACGCGAGGTCGAGCGCGTGCTCGGCGTTCGCATCTTCGAGCGCGACCGCCGCGGCGTGATCGTCACCCCGGCGGGCGAAGAGATCGTAGAGCGTGCTCGCGCTCTCGTCGCCGCCGCGCGCGAGCTCGTAGAGGTAGCGCGAAAGCGCGCGCGGCCGCTTTGCGGACCGCTTCGTCTCGGTGTCATTCCGACCATCGCGCCGTATCTCTTGCCGGCATCATTGCCGGCCGTACGCCGCGCGTATCCGGAGCTGAAGCTCCTGCTTCGCGAAGAGAAGACCGAAGTGCTGCTCGTGCTCATCGCCAAGGGCAAGCTCGACGCCGCATTGCTCGCGCTCGACGCATCGCTTGGTGACGTAGAGTCGGCTCCGCTCTTCGACGACGCGTTCGTGCTCGCGATGCCGGCCGGTCACAAGCTCGCGAAGAAGAAGCAGGTGGGCGAGAAGGATCTCGAAGGCGAGCGCGTCTTGCTGCTCGAAGACGGTCACTGCCTCCGCGATCAAGCGCTAGCCGTCTGCGACCGCGCCGGCGCCGACGAGAACGCCGACTTCCGCGCAACGAGCCTAGCGACCCTCGTTCAAATGGTAGCGGGCGGCGACGGAGTGACGTTGCTCCCCGCTATCGCGGCGCCGTCAGTCGCGGGCAGCGGCGCCGGCTCTGCGGCTAGCGTCGTGGTGCGGCCCTTCAAGGCGCCGGCGCCGAGTCGGAAGATTGGGCTGGTGTGGCGGCGCGGGTCGTCGCGGGGGGAGGAGATGCGGTTGTTGGCGAGGAGCCTTGGGCGGGCGTGACTTCGGTCTCGCGCTACGCGCTCCGTGCTGAACGCGCGTCGAGACGGCCGACGATCGCGACCTGTGGCCAGGTGGCGAACGTCAGAGCAGCGCGAGAAAATCTTCGAGCGAGAGGTTTGCCTGACGGAGCACGCTTTGCAGTGTTTTGGGCGGAAGGTCGTGGCGCGTGCCGGGCACAGTGACGCGCAGGCGGTGATGCTCGGGATGCCTCAGTCGGACATGGCTGCCGCGCTGATGCTCGACGAGAAAGCCGCCGCGCTGGACGCGCGGATACAGTCGAGTCCCGTGACGACGGGTACACGCGGCGACATCGTCGAGGGCTAAGCGGTAACGCTCAGACACTCTTGCCAAATGGGTTCGGAGGCTGAGGCAAGATCGTAAGGAACAGGCTCGCCACTCTTCTGGGCAGCTTCGATCACGCAAAGAATCGCATCCTTCGCCATGGTCCTGGCCTCGTCGAGCGTATGGCCGAAGGTACAGAAATCCTTCCTTGTAGGTTAGCTCAAGTTTGCGGTCATCAATCCAAACGTCGGAAAATTCGCGGAGATCCACGCTACGACAGCTTCCCAAACCACCCGAACCACCGCTGCTTGAGTGGGCTCCAGGTCCAGGGCTGATACACCCAATCGTCGCCGTCGAAGTGAAGCAAAATGCCGCGAGACTCGGGGTGGTCGGCGGCACCTTCCAGGTTGGAGATGGCCCAGCCGTGGCCTTTATCATCGAAGGCAATGCCGCGGATCACGTAGTGCGACACGATGGGCACGGGCGGTAGCGGGAACGCTTGCCACACACCGCCTGCGTAGCGGAAGAGACTGCGCAACGGATCGTCGGGCTTTTCGTAAGCGACCCAGAGCGAGCGGTCGGGCGCGACGGCGATCGCCGTGATGGGGGGATAGTCGGGCTGCTCGACAGTCGGCGTGCCGGGGTGATTCACGATCTCGGTCCACTTCTCGCTGTCGAAAGCGTAGAGCACGGAAGGCCCGTAGAGCGCGCGGCGGTTTGCAGACCCGCTCGTCGCTGCGCTCGAGCCCATCGCAACCACGAAATCGCGCGCGCCGCCGCAAGCGACCTTGTCGAGATCGAAGCTGGCGGTGAAAAGTGGCATCGACAGCTCGGCCACGGTCCACGCACCGTCACGGAGCTCGGCCGCGCCGCCGTGACGAAGAGTGACCATGCCGTTGGCGTCACGCTCGATCCTGGTTCCGACGGCAAAGAGCGAGGCCCCCGCAAGACAAGCGTCCCCAACCGTGAAGGCGCTCGGATCGAGGTTCGCAAGCTCGCGCCAACCGGCGCCGCGTAGCTCGTAGACACGTTGCTCCAAAGCAGGTGATGGCGGAGTCTCGAGCATAGGCTGAGCGATGGGCGGTGGGCGTGCGGCGTGAGCGAGCACGCTGCCGTCGCTGCCGGCGAAAAGCCCGATCGACCACCACTTGCTCTCGATTTCAGAAGGAGGCGGGAACGAGAACGGCGCGCGCTTCTCCTCGATCAAGTCCACACGCTCGAGCTCGGCCTCGCGGCGAAACGACTTTGCGTCGCTCAGCACGCGCCCAAGACTCATGAGTCGCGCCTCGCCGGCGAAAGGCACGACACTCGTGCATACGAGCTCGTCTTTCGAGAAGCGCCGTCCGGTCAGGCCGAGCGTCACGTGAGGCTTGTCGTCGGCGTCGACGCGGAGCATGAGTCGATCGCCATAGGCGACCACGCCGAGCCCCGGCACGTGCTCCACGTGGGTGAAAGTGAAGTCCACGCCGACGGGCGAGAGCAGACCGTCGCTCTCCACCCACCGCGCCGGAACCTCGTAAGGGTCCGCAGCCGCGCCCGGCGCCATGCCGAGCGCGGCTCCGAACATCATCCCCGCGACGAAGGCCCGTCGAGTCATCTCGCTACCTCATGCCGGCGCTCCATACCGTGACAGTAAAGCACGAGTGGCCCGCACCTGCGCATTCCGAAACGCTACCTCACCGCCAAACACTTGGTGGATCACGAAGCGCACAGGGGCGCCGACCGGCCCGGCGAAGAGCGCGGTGCCGGGCACCATGTGACCGAGCGTCAGATGATCTTGGACGTAGTGGGAAGCGGCACCGAGCGCGCGGCCGAACCCGCTCGACGCGGCGCCGGGGCCCATGCCGAGCAGCTTGCTAGCGTTGCCACCGACGAGGCCGTCGAGCTCCGCTTGAATCTTGCTCGCCGTCGCGGGAAGCCGCCCGAAGTGCGCTTGGTTGTTGAGGGCCGATCCACTCCGCGCAAGCAAACCGCCGGCGCCGTCCTGCGCCACATTCGCCTTCGCAAGCACGGAAGATTGATTCTCCCATCCGGTGCCTAGCGCAGCTTCCTCCGTCACGGTCGTATGACCGGTCGTGGTGTTCACCTGCTGCACGCCGTTTTTCGCTACAGCGCGCTGTGTCGCAGCACCGCCAAGTCCGGCGCCAGAGTCTTGAATGACAAAATTGTCGTAGACGTAAGAGCCGAGCAGCTTGACGCCAAAGTCGACGACCGTAGCCCAATCCGAATCCACACCAACGGATCGAGTCGTGGTGGCTGCGGTTTGCGAGACTACATTCGTGAATGCAGCGCGACGCGCAGCTTCGACTACCGCACCGAGTGCTTCGCCGAACTCGATGAAGTCGGCGCCACCGGCGACATACTGGAACGCGACATTCGCACCAGCCAGCGCGGTTCCGAGCGCAGCTCCAGCCGCTCCCGCAACGAAACCGTCGACGAGAGCCCCCGCGACATCGCCGCCTTGGGCAGCCGCCGCGACAGCCGATACGAACGACGTGGCGACGGCGGAAGCGACGACAGGCTGCAGAATCGCCGCCAAGAACGCGAAGATCACTTCGCCGTCCGGGTCGACTCCATAGACAGGATTCCCACCACCATAGAGGTAAGGGGACGCGTACTGTGCTTGGGGGTCGGGCGTGAGAAAGAGGCCGAGCTCCGGATCGTAGTAGCGCGAGCCGAAGTAAACGAGGCCCGCATCGCGATCGGCTGTGTGGCCGTTGAAGGCGATTGCCGTCGCCTCGTCGCCAACTGGTTCTCCACTCGCATCGAACGTGCCGGTGAGCCGCCCGTAGCTGGAGTAGCTGCGCCGCTCGCGGAGACCTCCCGACGCGTCCGTCACCAGCTCCGGTGACACCCGCTCGTCTACGTGGAAAAACACCAATGGCAGCGCCGTCGACGTGGCGCCTCCTCGCAAGCTCGCCGCACGCGATTCCAGAGCCGGAGCGAGCGTGACCGCCGTCGCGAACGCGATGACGGTCACGACGGAAGTGCCGGCGCGGGAAAATCTCAAAGCTGCGAGCGCGATCAATGCGAGGACGACGCCGGGGTAGATGGACCCGAGCGGGACGACGCCGGCGATCGTTCGCCCGATGGGCGGGATACCGCTCGACGCAGTCGAGTTCGGGTCGATCACGTCCGCGGCGATCACGTGATCCATGAAATGGAATAGCCTCGTCGTGGATTGCTCGCCAAGCTCGATGAGATCGCCGAAGTAGAACGTCACCTCGTCGGATTCGGCATCATAGCGCGCGATGCGCGAGCGACCTTCGTCGTAGTGATTGCGAGAAACGAGCGCTCCGCCGTCGGACACTTCGGAGAGTCTCCCGAGAGCGTCGTAGGCGTACGTCCACGACCCTTTTCGAGTGCGATTTCCGGCAGCGTCGTGCGAGACAGGCGTGCCGCTCACGGCCAAGGCGAGGTGCGGCGCATCGGAACCGTACGTGAGCGTGCCGTGCGCTCCGATTTGAGTCAGATTCCCAAGGGCGTCGTACGTGAAGCGCTCGACCTCTCCGCCGGGAACTCGACTCTCGAGTAGGCGCCCGAGCGCGTCGTAGGTGAGCTCGGCCGAGCGGTCATAGGGCGTGCCCGCGTGGCGCGAGTCCACGACCCCAAGCACGTTGCCGGCGGGATCCCTCGCGGAAACTCTGTAACGGCGGAGGTCGGATGCGCTCCCGCTGCATGCGGTCCCTGTGGCCAAGTATGGCGCCGTTCGGGTACAACGCGGGCGCGACAGATCATGGGCTGCCGTATAGGCGAATCGATCACTCCAGCCGTTGCCATAGTCAACCCTCGTGACGTTGCCGTGGATGTCATAGGAGACCGCGTGTACCAGGTCCGTACGACCGTTGCTGTCCTCGAGCCACGACGCGAACGGGAGTCCGTACGGTGTGTACTCGGTTCGTAGCACATCGGTCGTGCCCCGAATCCGTCCCGGGTACGACACAGACTTGCGTCGGTCCGCGTCGTCGTAGGTATACGCAACTTCATGGTCGTGGTTTCGATCTTCCGCCCGTACGCGCCAACTCTCGTTTTCGACTCGCCCTCGCGCGTCGTACGCGAAGTCTTTGCGGACTCGCGTCGTGCCGCTCCGCGATGAGACCCGCCTTACGAGACCGGTACCAAATCCACGGCGGTGATACTTGAAGGCGGATCGCGAGTCGGCAGCGATCTGGCGATGCAGCCGGCCGAGCTTGTCGTAGAAATTCGAAATCGAAGACCCGCGTGGGTCGCTTGCCTCGACGAGCAGCCCGGCATCGTCGTACGCGTAGAGCCAGCGGCCGAGGTCGCTGCTCCAGTGCTCGATCCGGTTGCCGAGACCGTCGTATTGCGTGGCCGTCACGGCCGGATGTGGCGATTGAGCTGCGGTCGTGACCCGCGTCGGGCGATCGAGGCCGTCGTATTCGTACTCACTCCGCGAAAGGAGTGCACCAGTCGGGCATTCGCCGGTCGAGCTTGCCGCCGGGGCGACGCTACACTCGTCTTTGCGCCACACGCGTTGGAACCCGTCGAGCAGCTCGATTCGCGCGGTGCCGGCGTGCGTGCCGCTCGCCAGATTCGGATTCACGGCGACGCGTACGCCTGGAACGGACGAGTCATGCCGTGTCCGCGTGCCGTCCGGCAGTCTCGTCTCGATCAGGCGACCATGCGTGTCGCGTACGTATTCGGTCCAAGCCGGGACGTTCGCTCCGGTGACTCCAAGCGCGGTCAGAACGCTCGAAGACGCCTCGAAGGTGACGCTTTCGGCATCAAGAGTGCCGGCCGCCGAATAGCGTCGGAAGCCGGAGATGACGGCTTTCACTCCGTTCTCGGATTCCGTCCAGCGCTTCGTGGCGAGCATGCGGCCTAGACCGTCGTAGAAAATCACGACTGGCGGTCCAGCGACGGTGATCGTGCGGACCCAGGAGGGCGCACCGTCGGGCGATCCCTCGAAGTAGGTCGATTCGATATCAGGAGAGCCAAGAGCGCTTCCCGTACGTCGGTGCCGGAGTGGGCGCCCGAGTCCGTCGTACGCCGTCTCGAGCACCTGGCCGTCGGGCAACACGCGTCGAGTCTCCTGGCCGGATGCGAGATCGCGGGTGACGAAAGTCTCCGCGCCGAGCGCGTTGCGCACGGTCGCTGCGTAGAGTCGCAGGGGATCGTAACGTAGCGATGTCGATCCGCCGGTGGGACCTCGCACTGCGACAACGTTGCCTACACGATCGTGCTGGTATTCGAGCGTCTGCCAGCGCTTACAGTTTCCGACATTCCACTCGATGCAGGTACGTGTGGAGGTCAGCGCACCGGTTTCCGGCTTTGGTGCATCGTACGTGTACCTCTTCTCCGCAAGAGGTGTCTCGCTCGCCGCCTCGTCATACGTCGTCGAGTGTGTCGGCTTGTCGACGATGTATCGCAGGGGCTGACCCCCAGGGCCGTCCGAGATCGAATGGGCGTAAGTCGTTTCGGTGACGACGACGCCCGCCGAAGGCGATGCGATCGATTCTGCCGTGATGTTGCCGAATCCGTCGTAGGAATAGTCGATCGTCTTGCCCAACTCGGCAATCGGCTCGCCTTGGTGGAACGGCGTCGCACGATGCGATGCGAGCAAGACGGGGCCGACGTCCGGCCAGACGTTCTCGCGGAGCTCGACGATTCGTTGCCAGGGGCTGCAGGGATTGGCGGAATCGAGAGGATCGCCACTCGCGCAGCCGGCGAGCGCGAGCATGGACACGCGCTCCACGAGACCAGACCTCGCGTCATCCTGATGAAACTCTGTCGCGGTGACGCGCCCGAGCGGATCGGTTTGCCAAACCAGCCCGAAGCCTCGCAGCTCGTTCTCGACCTCATCGAACGCTGCTTCGCGGTACTCGAAATCGGAGCCGCCCGCTGCGGTTTGAGTGACACCGTCGAGGGTCTCTTGCCTCCGAACGACCCAGGTTGGGAACGGAAGCGGATTTCCCGGCATTGCGGAGACCGAAGAGTACTCGAGCCGGGTCTCACCGCCGATTCCGTTCATCATCGCGACCATCAGATTCGGACGATAGCGTCGAGAGTCCGGAGTCGCGCTCCCGCGGCTCTGCGGCGAAGCCGGATGGGCGAATACGCGCCATTCCCCGTCTTCGATCTCGACGAGGTCGAGCAGTGCATCACCGTCGAAGTCGAACAGATCAAACTCGCGCGTGGTCGCCGTCGGTGTTTTCGAGTACGACCGGAGGCTCGTGTCGTGCCACGCAGCCCACGGCATCGGATCCGAGAACGACGAGCCCGTGTTCACGAACACCAGGGACTGGAAGCAGCAATGCGGTGGCACGAGGGTGCCCGTGTAACTGCAAGCGGACTGCTCGCACGGTAGAGGATCGAGATCGAATGCGAGCAAGTCGGCGCCACTCCAGAAACGGACCCAGTCGAGTCGTCCGTCGCCATTGATGTCGATCAGCTCGTCGTAGGTGTCGGTTTGGCGGCTGTCCGGTTCCGAATTGTACGAGCTCAGGAAGTTGTGAAGCCGAATCCCGGAGCTTCCTTCGACCCGCCACTCGAGCGGATTCGAGTCGAACCCAGCGCCCGTATTGAGATGCACGTCCCAGTGAGGAGCGGAGAGCGGCAACGGAGAGCCGAGGTCGTTGACGTCGGCGCGGACGAAATCGGGAAGCCCATCCCCGTTCATGTCGTGCAGCCCGTAGAGGAGGAAGCTTCGATCGCCTTCCGTAGCGGTTCGGCTGATGAACGGCTTCTCGGCCGAGAACCGAATCGCCTCCAGCTCGAAGCCGGCCCCGTGATTGCGGTAGACGTGCCAGTAGGGGTAGCCCGTCGTGAACACGGACGCGTCGACCAGATCCGAGCGGCCGTCGCCGTCCATGTCGGCGACGTCGGCGCGCACGGTGCGTCCATCGACGTCCGCGGCGCGGATGCGATTGGAGTTGCTCGGCCAAACTTCCGGCGTAAGCGCGAATCCGGAGCCGGTATTGCGATAGACGCACCAGCGATTGTCACCGCATTCGCTAGCCCGCGCATCGACGAGATCAGGCAAGCCGTCTCCGGTGATGTCGAAGACGTTGATGACGACGTCGTTCCCGCTATCGATCTTTCGAATCCGCTTGCTCGACGCGGGCCACGCCCACGCTTGTGGTGAAGCAAAGCCTTGCGGTGCTCCGCGTCTCACCGTCGGTGGATTCGTCACGACGCTCACGTAGTCGACGATCGCGTCGCCATCGATGTCGAAGGTGTCGAAGTCGATCTTGTCCCCGAAGTCGCGAAAGCCGCCCGGAGACGGGAACACGGTTGCTTGCGCCCGGCGAGCGGCCTCGGTCCCGATCGGCCAGTCTCGCTGCGACGGTGACGAGTAAACGAAAACCGTGCTCGGGAGCGCCGTGTCATCGGCAGGATCGTTCGCGAACCCGTCGAGGCTCACGCCGACGAGGTGCGCTTGCCCACTGTAGGGGTCTACGTCGTGGCTCAAACCGTAGCGACGCGCGATGCCGTCGGGCGTGTAGGTCGCGATCGCGAGCAGGCGGCGGTGAATGCGACTCGGGAAGCCGTTGCGATAGCTGACCTCGCCCAGAAACGGATACGAAGGAGTGTCCCAAAAGAAAGCTACCGTGAACGAATGCGCGATGCCGCCATCCACGTTGCCGCCATAGCGAATCGTGAACGGAAGTCCGGCGTCCGCTTCGTCGTCACTCGCCAAATAGGTGTAGTCGACGTGGTTGCCGAAAGGATCCACCGATCGTGTGAGAAGCCATACCGAAGTGTGGTCGGCCGAAGCTGCATCCGGCCCCATGCGGGCAGCGGGTACGACGCCGAACTCGTAGGTGGTCCCGCTCTTGTCGACGACTCGCCACGAGTTTGCAGCGCGATCGAAGCCGACACGAAGGTACGATCCCTCCGGATCCGTACGGTAGCGTGGAGTTCCCGGGATTCGCGCAAGATCCGCAGCCACGTGACCGAGCGAGACGACGAACGTGTCCGTATCATCGAAGGCCGGGACACCGAGACGGGCGGATCTAAGAATCTTGGGAAGCGGCAGAGTCCAGCCGTAGCCGTACGCAGACGAGCCGCCGCTGGATGAGTATTGAAGCGCCAGGTTCGGCGTCGCGTTCCCGCGACCGGCAGGTACCGTGATTGGAATGCGTGTGGTCGCCGCTCCCGAGTAGAGGTCGGCCGCCGGGGTGTCTGCCAACCCGGAGAACGCGCCTCCCGAATCTCCCGTGTCCGCGCCGCGGGCACCGCCTGGGGACGGTAGATAGGGTTGTGCGAACGCTGCGGAAGTTGCGGAACCGAGCAGCAACGACAACACGAGCGTCGCGAGTTTCCCGCGTCCTGGACCGCATCCGGCGCGAATCATCGCTCGTCCCTCGGTGCATTCGTAGCGCGGCGCTCACGCGCGGCGCGCTCGGCGTGCTCCTCCAGTGCTCGAAGCCGCGCAGCGACGTCGACCGGCCATTCGGTGCTCGTGCTCCGTTGAAGCGCGCGTGTCGCGACGCGACGTCCGGAGGGTTTCGTCTCCGACGCGCTTGGCGTTTGCACCGATGCCGCGGCAGCGGTCGCGACGAGAATGATGCAGCCTAAGATGAATGCAGCGAAGGTCCACGGTTTCGTTGTAGAAAACTGTCGCATCGCACCCTCCTGCGCGCGCCCGGTTAGCCGGCGCGCCGCGTTTCTTCTGATGATCGGCGGCCGGTGTCCCCCCGACGCCCCTTTCGGGTCAATCGTGTTGGTGTAATGGCGGCGGCTGGCTAGAATTCGGGGGCGGAAATGGCCATGCGGGAGCCGGAGGTCGATGCAGGAAAATTACGGAGCGTGCTCATCGTGCGCCTCGGCGCAATTGGGGATGTGCTCCGGGCTCTGCCGGCGGTTCGGCGGCTAAGGAGCTTTAGGCCGGATCTCAAAATTGGCTGGGCGGTAGAGGACTGGGTCTATCCCATCGTTGCCGGCAACCCCTCGGTCGACCACTTTCACGTGCTGAGACGGAGCCGGCTTACGGCTGGGCCTCAGAGCGCGGCCCGGGAGATTCGGCGCTTCGTCGCTGAGTTGCGAGGCGGCGAGTACGACGCCGTGCTCGATCTCCACGGGCGGCTCAAGAGCGGCCTCGTCTCCAAGCTCTCCGGTGCGCCGATTCGCATCGGCTACAGCCGCAGCAACGCTAGCGAAGCCAATCATCTCTTCAACAACGTTCATGTAAGTCTGCCGGACAGCAGCGAAAATAGAGTGCTACGCTTCCTGCACCTGCTCTCGCCCCTCGGGATTCCAACGGCCTGGGATCCGGAAGACACGGGGCTCTATCTCGACCCGATCGTGCGGTCCGGAGCGCGGGCCTGGCACGAGTCGGTTGGGCGTCCGGAGCTCGCGGTGTTTCCGGGAACGAGCGAAGGCAGGGCCAGAGAGCGTTGGCCCGAGAGCAAGTGGATCGATCTCTTGAGCCGTCTCGACGGCTCGGGAGTGAGCTCCGCTATCTTTTGGGGGCCGGCGGAAGCCGACCTTGCCGCGCGAGTTGCGGCCTCGGCCGGCAGCCGCGCGGTGTTGGCACCGGCGACGACGCTCCCCGAAATGCTTGCGATGATCGGTTGCTGTGACGGCTTCATCGGCTCGGACACTGCGGCCATGCATATGGCCTGGCTCCAAGGCGTGCCGACGGCGGTGTTCGTCGGTCCGAAGTCGCCACGCACGGTGGCGCCGCTGGACCCCGTGATCTCGCGCGTGCTCCGCGCGGAAGAATTCTATGTGGAAGGCGCGAAAGCCCGCCGCCAGCCTGAAGAGATCGTGACCGCGGTCCCCGTGGGCGAGGCGATGGAGGCCGTGCGCTACGTGCTCGACGCGAGCCGGGCGCTGAGTCTAAGACGAGGGGGGTTGTCCCTGTCATGAAAGTAGACGCAGTCGATCGTTGGCTAGGGTTACAGGAGCGTGGCGCGGCGGTCTGCCCGCCGTCTGATCTCGGTAAGCTCGTGCGCGCCGGTGCCGCTATCACCTGCCTGCCGGTGCGCGTGGCGGCCACCGTTCAAGCGCTCGACGCCCTCGTCTCTGCCGAGCACGACTGCAATCACAGGCTCTGGCACTTGGAAGACGAAGCCCGCCGCGCCGATGCCGGCAACGCCCACGTGGCCGTCGTGAAGCGCGCCATCGACCGCTGGAATCAACGTCGGAACGATCTGATCGAGCGCATCGACGAGAGCGCGCTCGCGCTCTTGCCCGTGACGGACCCTGCGCAGGCCGAGCTCGCATCCGAAACGATCGGCATGATCCTCGACCGCCTCTCCATCCTATCGCTCAAGATCCGTCATATGGCGCTGATCGCCGACGGCAGCGGCGATCCGGTGGTGGCTCGCGAGTGCGCAGACAAGGTGAGCGTGCTGAAAGCCCAGCGTGGCGAGCTAGCCGACTGCCTCCGCCGCTTCATGGAGCACGCCCTCGCCGGACGGCGCTACTTCAAAGTCTACCGCCAGTTCAAGGCCTACAATGATGCGCGCCTCAATCCGGCTCTGATGCAGCCGGCGATGCCGGCCGTCTCGACGCGCGTTCAGCACTGAGCGGGGCGTTGTCGTCGGGCCCGACCCGACGATTTTTCTTCCGCACCACCCGCTCCGCCTTCGCTATGATGGTTCGATGCCGCTTTGCCGCAACGCAGAGCGCATAGCGTTGATATGACGGCCACCGAACGAAGCGCGCGCATCGAAAAGATCTTCAAGCTGCAGCAGAAGTTTTTGGAGTCTGCGCTGGCCGACGTGCGCGAGATTCTGACCGTACTCGAGCGCGGTGGAGACGCCATGAGCAGCACTGACGGAGAGCGCCTTCGGAAGCTCGCCCACGACCTCAAGGGCACCGGCGCGGTCTACGGGTTCCAGTCGCTCGCGAAAACGGCGGCGCAAATGGAGACGGCTTGCACGGCGGTCGACCCCGTTCGCGAAATGCGGGGCTGCGTGGACGATCTCGTGCGCGCGGTCGAAGACGCACGTCGCGAGCTCAAAGTGCTTCCTGCCGGTATCTTCTCTCCTCTCGGTACGTGACATAGCAGAGCGGGGCGCCTCGGCCTCGTGTTAACTTCATAGAGGCCCGCGGCGCGTGCACTTGCCATGCGTTTTGCGAGCCTCGGTTTTCGACCGTGGCCGACACTGTTTTCGCCGGTAAAGTCCTTCTCGTGGACGACGACCCGCGCTTGCTCGCGATGGTCACGGCCTACCTCGAAGAAGCAGGCTTTGAAGTAGTGCCCGCGAGCTCGGGCAGCGACGCGCTTGCTGCGCTCCGCCGCGAAGAGCCGGCCGTCGTGGTGCTCGATCTCGGACTGCCCGACATTCCCGGCAAGAAGCTTCTCCCTATGGTCCGCTCCGAGCAGCCGGGCACCTCGGTGATCATGTTCACGGCGCGAGAGGACTTCGAAGACGTGGTCGAGTGCATGCAGCTCGGCGCCGTCGACTATCTACCGAAGAGCGCCGACCGCACGCGCCTCGTCACTTCGATTCGAAACGCCATGAAGCAGGCCGAGCTGCAGGCGAGGGTGGCGTCTCTCACCTCCGAGCTACGAAAGGGCGATGGCTTCTCGGCCATCATCGGCGGCTCGGCCGCGATGCAAAAGACCGTCGGCTATCTCCGGCGCGCGGCTCAAACCGACGTCACCGTGCTCGTCGAAGGAGAGAGCGGCACCGGCAAAGAGCTTGCCGCGCGTGCCATTCACGCGGAGAGCGAACGGCGGTCGGGGCCCTTTGTCGCGATCAACTGCGGCGCGATCCCGGAAGGATTGATCGAGAGCGAGCTCTTCGGTCACGAGAAAGGCTCGTTCACCGGTGCGGTGGGCACGCGTCAGGGCTGTTTCGAGCGGGCCGACGGCGGGACTATCTTTCTCGACGAAATCGGGGAGCTGCGCTCCGACCTCCAAGTGCGCTTGCTGCGCGTGCTTCAAGACAGCTGTGTGCAGCGCGTCGGCGCGTCTTCGGTGCGGAAGGTCAACATGCGCGTCGTCGCCGCCAGCAACCGCGACCTTCGAGCAGAGGCGAAGGCCGGCCGCTTCCGCGAGGATCTCTATTTCCGGCTCGCGGTGTTCCCCATCATGCTGCCGCCCTTGCGCGACCGCAGCGGAGACGTCGAGATTCTCGCTCAGAACTTTCTCGAGAAGTTCTCAGCGCGCCACAAAAAACCGATCGCCAGCTTCGCTCCGGAAGCGCTCCGCTTGCTCGCCGCGTGTAAGTGGCCCGGCAACGTGCGCGAGCTCGAAAACATCATCGAACGCGCCGTGATTCTCGAAGACGGCGACGACATCTCGCTCGCGAGCATCCCCCTCGAAATCTACTCGAACAGCAACGGCAACGGCGACGGCCTACCGCCCGTAAGCGGCATCCTCGTCGATCCCGCCTCCGTCATTCCGTTCTCCGACGAAGAGCGCCGGATTATCCTGAGAGCGCTCCGCGCCGCCAAGTGGAACGTCCAGGAGGCCGCCGCCCGGCTTCGCCTCGGGCGCGCGACGATCTATCGCAAGATTGAGCTCTACAATCTGCGCGAAGACGCGTGAGCGACGCGCCCCTACTCAGGGCAATCGAAAATCACCGGCTCACCGACTGACCGTCGCAGAATCGCGAGGGCGTCAGCGGCTGTAACCACGCCGCTATCGTCCACATCGCATACGCGCACGTCGCAAGAGACTTGCTGCACCGCGGCGCGCACCGCGAACAACGCATCCGTGGCACTCGGGGCCTCGGCGCTCGGATCGGTGGGGACTCCGCAAGGGACGAGCAAGCACGAAGCATCGCAGAAGTCGCCCGGCGAAAACGCGGTGTCGCCGTCATCACATTCCTCGGGCGCTTCGAGCGTCGCGTTTCCACATGCCGCTCGTACGCAATCGCTCGCCGGGAGCGCGATGCCACCGCCCCAGCAGACGACAGCGCCCGATTCCCGGAGTCCGCAAGCGTGGAAGCGTCCGGCTGCCACCTCCACGAAAGGGCCGGGGGGTGGGATCAGCTGCTCGTAGTCATCGTAGTCGCCCCAGCAAACGATGCTCTGATCATCACGAACGCCGCAAGTGAACCCGGCGCCACCCGAGATGGAAGTGAAGGTTCCGTCGGGAGCCTCGAGTTCCGATCCCCAGCAGACGACTCTTCCGTCGTATTTCAACGCGCAGCTATGTCGGGATCCGGAGACAATGTCCGCGAATCGTCCCGACGGCGGCGACGTCTGGTCGAAGTCCTCTTCTCCCCAACACTCGATCTCTCCGTTCGTGCGAAGTCCGCAGGTATGCCCCCAGCCTGCCGCGATCTTCGTGAAGGGCGCGCTCGGAGGCTCAGCACGGTCCCACTCATTGTTGCCCCAGCAGTGGACTGCTCCGGCTTCGGTTCGTCCGCACACGTGGGCGCTTCCGGAAGTGATCTGAGCAAATACTTTGTTTGGCGGGGTCGATTGTCTGTCGTCGTTCGCTCCCCAGCATGTCACGACGCCGTTCGCTGCCAGGCCGCAGCTGTGCTGATAGCCAACGACCACCTGGACGAAACGTTTTCGCGGTGCATCGAGCTGGCCGTCTTCGCCAGCGCCCCAACAGCGAACGAAGCCGCTCGGGGTCGTTCCGCAGTTGTGGTCGTGACCACTCGCGAGCGTCGTGAATTCGTCGTCCGGCGAACGTGTCTGACCGTAGTACGGGCGGCCGCCCCAGCAGTCGACCGCGCCGTCAATGCCGATCGCGCAAATGTGATTCGTCCCGGCATCGACATGTGCAAACTGTCCGGGAGGCGCAGTTGCGGGCCCGACCTCTGTTGCGCCCCAACACGCCAACGCGCCGTTTTGTCGCCGTCCGCAGGTATGAGTTCTGCCCGCGGTGATCTCGACGAAGGTGCCGGTCGGCGGTGTCGCTTGGCCAAAGTCGTTTCGACCCCAGCACTCGATCGTTCGGTTCGGCTTGAGCGCGCATGCATGATCGCCACCGACGACCAGCGCGACAAACGAGCCCTCTGGCGGATCGCCTTGGCCGTACTGGTTGTTACCCCAACAGACGAGATTGCGGTTCTCCTCGATCGCGCAGGCGAACCCCCAGCCCACTTCCACATGTCGATACTTCCCGAACCGGTCTTGTTCATATGCTTCGCAATCGAGAAATCCGCCGTCGCGAATCGCGCACGTATGGTAGCCGCCGACCGAAAGCTCGGTAAACCTACCTTCGAGCGTGGGAGCACCGTCTCCCCAGCAGAGGATCGTGCCGTCCTGCTTCAGTCCGCACGCATATCGGTCGCCTGCATCTACGCTGGAAAACGTGCCCGGCGGCGCGACGATCGGCCCGTACGGGCTTGGATTGCGACAGACGACCGAGCCGTCTTCACGGAGACCGCAAGTGAACTCACTACCCGCGGCCACTTGCGTGTAGTTCCCAGGGCAGCTCTGCGCGAGCGCGAAGTCGCAAGTCGCGATCATTGATACGGCATTCAACGCGTGGGCGATCGTGTGGAATCGTCGTCGCAACTCGCGTGACCGACGTGAGGGTGAACGCGCTCTCATAGAAGAAGCCAGACGATTGTGCCGAGCTTGCGGCACTGACGCCACGGGTTGCGCTGCCGTGGATTGCCCGTCTACGCTACGCCAGTAAGCGCCGAGCTGGCGAGCAGCGAACATCCAAACGCCCGCCGAAGCCACGACGGATTTACGCCGATCCGAGCGCCCCCGTGTCCGCACGCCTGCTCGCGAAATATCCGGTAACCATCCCGACGAATGCCCCGAACACGAGCAGCGTAAGCACGGTGCCGATCGGCCAAACGACGTCGATGTGGAAGCCGGCGACGTGCCGAATCGACGCCGTGAGAAAGCGATAGACGGCGATACTGCCTACGCTCACGCCGAAGACGCCGCCAAGCAGTCCTAGCGTGGCGCCTTCCGTCGCCATCAATCGCCGCGAAGCCTTTGGCGTGAGGCCGAGCGTTCGCAGCAGGCGCAGCTGACGGGCCCTGTCGAGCATGGACGCTGCGATGCCGTTCATGACGGCCATCACCGCGACCGCGACGGCCAGCAATTCGCAGAGAAACATCAGTGCGAAAGTCGCCGAGATCAGTAGATCGATCGCCGCACGCGTATCTTTCCGCGACAGCACCGTAAGGTCGTAGCGACCGCCGACATCGCGGTCGATGGCTGCTTTGACGTCCGACGCCGAGGCGGAGCTCGCGAGGGTCAGCATGAACCAGTTGGCGCGACTTTCGTTCCAGCGCTCTGAGAAAACCGACCAAGGGATCTTGACGCTGCCGAGATCCAGCAAGTAGTCCGGCTCCACCTTGGCCACTATGAGCTCGATCGGTCCCGTTGGCGTGGGCAATGAGAATCGGTCGCCGACGTCGAGGCCGTGACGCTCCATCAACGTGTCGCTGATCACCACCTCGCCACGCTCGATTTCCGGCGCGGAATCGCCATAGCGCTTCTCGAAAAGTCCGTCACCGAGCCCCTGAACGATGATGGGTGCGTCGCCGAAGGACACCTCGACGAAGCGCGCGGGAAGCATTTCGATCACGCCGGGAATCCGAGCGATCTCTTCGCCGGCGGCGATGCTCGCTGTCGGTCCCGAAAGGAGGCTCAACCCCGGGCCGACGCTCACGATGAGGTCAGCGGGAAAGCTCGTCTCCAAGTACTCGACGACCGCGGTCTTGTAGCTGACGAGAACGACAGCCATGAACACGGCGAAAGCGAAGCCGCCGGTGAGCGACGCGATCGTCAGCGCCGTTCGTTCGCCGCCTCGCGCGACTTGTTCCCAGAGCCAAGTGCCGACACCTCCCCACGATCGTCGCAACAGCGGCTCGAGAATCGCGGATGCCATCCGAACGAGCACGGGTGCGAGAAACGCGGTTCCGACGAGAAGGAGCACGGCGGAGCCGACGGCGAGGGCCGTTTGGGCGACGAACCAGGTGCGCGTAACGCGGAGCGAGGGCAGGGCGATGCCGAGCACCACCAATACCGATCCGACCACCATCGTGATCCACGATCTCGTCACGCGCCCGGACGCGTAGCGCTCGACGCCGCGAATCGGATCGGTGGTGATCGCCGTTAGCAAAGGCAGGATTCCTCCGCCTACGATAGCCGTGCACGCGATGCCCGCAGCGACGAGGATGTCGAGCGGCGCGACCACGACGTCGGCGGTCCGGACTTGCGCATAAGTTGCCGAAACGAAGGCTCCAAACGGCCCGACAGCGAAGTGACACGTGAGAATTCCGGCGATCGTCCCGAGGATCACTCCGAGTAGGCCGGCCACGCCGGCTTCGCCTGCGATCGCGAGCGCAAGGTCGCTGCGTGTCGCACCCAAGCAGCGTAAGGTCGCGAGCTGGCCGCTTCGTTGACGCACCGAGGTGTACATCGAGTGAGAGATGAGAAAGAGCCCGACCGTCATGGCAAATAAGCTCGAGCAGGTGAGCAGCCATCGATTCACGAACAGCATCGACTCGACGCGCCGGCCTCGCATTGCCGGTGACGTCACCTCACCGCGTCCGGCGAGGTAGCGTGCGATCTTCTCTCGCACGGTGTCATCGCTGGCAGCGCCTGACGTTTTGACGCTGATCCAGTCGAAGCGTCCTTCTTTCGCGAAGGAGATCTGCGCCGGCAAGATGTCCATCACGACGACGTCACCCTGAAAGATGTTGGCGAAGCGTTGATTCGTGAAAGTCCCGCGAACCTTGAGGGTCTTTCGTCCGCCCGGGCCGGTTACGACGAGCTCGTCGCCGTAGGCGTATCCGCCTTCACGCGCCAGCTTGTCCGACATCACGATGGCGGTGGCCTCGGTGATGACGTCGAGCTCGCGCTCGAGGTCGAACCCTTCGCGCGAGAAATCCTGCTCCCAAATCGGCGACTGCTGGATGAGGTCCACGCCGAAGACCGCGATTTGACGATTGTCTAGAGAGGGAATGCGTACGAACTCCTGGACGACTCCGGCGGCTGCTTCCACACCCTCGATCGCTTCGATGTCGCCGATGATCCCGTCGGGTACGCCGGCCGCGCCGTTTGCGATCTCGATCGTGGCCGCTCCCGCGACGCTCTCCACCGCCGAGCGGAACGCAGCATAGGTGGACCGATTGATCGCGAGGATCGAGAGGACGGACGCGACGCCGATCGCGATGCCGCCGGTCGTGAGCGCGAAGCGGAGCCGCTGGCGAGCGATCTGCCGGCCGAGAAGCTTCGAGTGAAGGAGCGCGCGAGTAAGCATCGGTTCTGAACGATTCCCCGCCCCGCGTGGCGCTCAGCCTGGAAGCCCATCCTGGATGATCGCTCCGTCGCGAAGCTCCACGATACGATCGCAACGCTCGGCCGCTGCCCGGTCATGGGTGACCATGACGATGGTGCGACCCTGCTCGTCGCAAGCGCGGCGGAGCAAGTCGAGAACGATCTTCCCATTGCTCGAGTCGAGATTGCCCGTAGGTTCGTCGGCCAGTACGAGCGCGGGCTCCACCGCGAGCGCTCGCGCGATCGCAGCGCGCTGCAGCTCGCCGCCGGAGAGCTCACCCGGATAGTGACCCACTCGAGCGCCGAGGCCGACCGATGCCAGAGCGGCCCCGACTCGTTCCCTCACCACATCGCGACGAGCTCCGTCCAGCATCAGCGGTACCGCGACGTTGTCTTCTAGCGTCAGCTCGGGGAGCAAATTGAAAAACTGGAAGATGACGCCGATGCGACGCCGGCGATAGATCGTGAGCTCTTCTTCGGAGAGAGCGTCGAGCGCCGTACCATCGACGCGGATCATTCCGGCCGTCGGGCGATCGAGGCCGCCCATGCAATGGAGGAGGGTGCTTTTTCCGGAGCCGCTCGCTCCCATGATCGCGACGAAAGTTCCCCGGTGGACGTCCAGGCTCACGCCTCGGAGCGCTCCGACCTCGGTACGGCCGAGCATGTAGGTCTTTCTGAGCTCGTGTATCTCGACCGCTGACGTCATCTCGCTTCCGGTTCCGCGGTCGAACACGAGCCGAAAGCGGAATTCGCCAGCCAGTCGGCGAGTCGCAGGTTCTGTCCGCGTCGCGCGGAGAGCACAGCGCCGAATGATTCAGCATCTCGACGACTATCCGACGGTCCCTCCTGTAGGACGTTCGGTGTCAGCGGCGCGAGGAATCTCTCGTTGACGCTATCGTCAGGGGTCGTGCTCGCAATGAGCAGGCCGTCGTGGAAGAGACGATATCGCGCAGCTTGATAGGCGCTGGCGTTGTCGCGGGCTATCGGGCTGCGGCGGCGCAAGCTTTCGAGCGTCTCGGCGATGAGCTGCGAGAGATCGCGCGCAAGCGATGAATCCAAAAGATAGATCTCTGCGAGGGTCTGCGCGTTCAGAGTGTCGGCGAGAGCGACGGCCATGAGATCGGCTCCCCAACTCTCGTGCGAAGGCGCGCCCGCCACGACCGCGAGATCCTCGTGCGCGGCAACGAGCAAGTTCGCACGTTCCAAGATTCGCGCTACGCGATCCGTCTCTGCATTCGATTCCGGGCGCGTCGCGGCGATCAGCGCGGTTGCGATGCCGAAACCCCAAGCTGGATCATGAACGAGTCGAGTCGCGATGGTCCCTAGCATGGGCAGCATCGCGACGATCTCGCCCGTCAACGTGGCTGCGACGCGCCGAATCTGCTTGGCGTGCCGAGGGGGCAGTGCTTCCCACCAATCCGAATACCAGCCGAGGCGCCAGACGGCGTTTCGAACTTGTGCCCCGGCAGGGCGCGTAGTGCATGCCAAAACTCGCGCGGCGGCCTCGGTCCAAAGTCGTGATTGCTGAGCACCCGAGCGCGCGGTAGCGACGAGCTCGGCACGGCAAGGGAACATCTCGTCGAGCGAGCGCGAGTAGCAGCTCTCCGGTTCGCTCGGCGCGTCGACTACCGCGAGTGCGGCTAGCTCACCGGACTCGATGGCTTGCGCGATTCCCTCGCCCGTAAGAGCGTTCATGACACCGGCAGCATCACCGACCGGCAACAGTCCCGGTGCGACTGGCGTTTTCGCATAGGCGACGAGAGGTGCGCTCTCGATCGATCCCTGAATCGCCGGCGGCGATCCGAGCCAGCCTTCCGAGAGCGCCTCGTCGAGGAAGCTCCGGAGCATTCGTCGGGGATTCGGCGCGACCGATCGGTTGGACCTCACGATCCCGACCCCGATATTCGCGACTTCGTCGGAGACGGGGAAGATCCA
>Ga0247727_10001000_pt1 | contig 68783 bp, 72 predicted proteins | sample WisWelCaveWW1625_FD_202498 | JGI IMG/M metagenome (GOLD analysis project Ga0247727, IMG submission 202498) | Biofilm microbial communities from Wishing Well Cave, Virginia, United States - WW16-25 | ecosystem: Environmental > Aquatic > Deep subsurface > Groundwater > Cave microbial mat | place... | reverse complement strand
CAACAACGACTTCAATTCAGCTATTAGCCGTGCGGAAGCGAGTACTTCTGAAGAGCCTAGTGCTGGAAAACTGCATGCTGGGATCCGTGCGGGGGGCGGCGGGAAACCGTCGTCCCTACCGCGACGCTTGCTTCAGGAGTACGTAATGCGACCCCTTCGGTATTCCATCAACGTCACATTGGACGGGTGCTGCGATCATCGTGCAATGGTCGCGGACGAAGACTTGCATCGTCACGCGGTCGAGAACCTCCAGCGGGCCGATGCCCTTCTCTTTGGCCGGGTGACTTACGAAATGATGGAGGCAGCGTTTCGGCCGCCGACGCAGATGGGAGCGAGGCCTCATTGGATGGGACCCTTCGCCCGGACGATCGACGCGGCAAAGAAGTACGTCGTGTCGAGCACCCTGGAGCGGGTCAACTGGAACGCGGAGCTCGTGCGCGGGGACCTGGGGAAGGCTGTTCAACAGCTCAAGCGGGAGTCGGGCAAGGGACTGTTCGTGGGAGGCGTGAAGCTCCCGCAGGCGTTGGCGGAGCTGGGATTGATCGATGAGTACGAGTTCGTCGTGCAGCCCAGGCTAGCGGGCCATGGGCCGACGTTGTTCGCGGGGCTATCGAAGCATGTCGACTTGAAGCTCGTGAGCCGGCTGGAGTTCGGCTCAGGAGCGGTGGCGATGCGGTATGAGCCGAGAAGGTAGCCAGCCGGCCTGCTGGCCCGAGTCGGCCGCATCACGGAGCAACTCGGTCATGCCAGCTAACAAGCGCTTGCAGCCGACGCTCGGAAGCCCTCGCGCGGCTGAAGCGCGGCGTTAGGGCCGTTGTGAGTTGAGAACAAAATCCCTTTTAGAAGAGAATCAAATTCAAGTGAGGAGAGTATGAAGATGAGATTAACGAAGAAAGTACACAAGCATTTCAGCGTTGCCAAAATTGCAATTGCTCTAATTGTGAGCTATGGCCTTACTAACCAAGTTTCGGCACAAGATGATGAGTTAGTATTACAGATCACAACAAAGCTTGGCGCACAGGTGCAGGTAAAGATTCACAAATCAGGGAGCAGCTCAAATCTTCCTGAAAGCTTGTACGAAATGCTTGACGATTTAGATGGGTCTGAATATCAACCACACGAGAGTAAAATTGTGCTTGACCAAGGTAGCGGACTTTTTGTTCTGATACCATGGCAGATTTTTAAGTCGTCTGTGACGAATGAAAGTCTCCAAACAGTAACCCTCAAAGATGGTACGAAGTATTCGGGTAAACTTTTGACTACAGTGGTGTCAAAAAGTGACGCAGGTCTTGAGAAAACTTATGACTTGGCATCCTTAAACAAAATTGACCTAGTGAGCGTAAAACCGCTATCAGAGGAGAAAAACAAGGACACTGATAAGAGTGGTCAAAACTGGGTACTTCGTATTAACAATCCGACGGAGCAAAGCTTTGAGGTCTTAGCCCCCTGTTTTATCTTTCCGTATCAAAAAAAGAGTTTTATGGGCGATATTTTTATCGATTCGCATAAGACTGATGCCTTCTATCTCAAAGTGAATGAGGAAGACATAGCGGCTAATCTTTCGGACTTTGAAGCAGTAGAATTCCAAGAAAAGGACTTAATGACCGTCATAGGCGCAGGAGGCCAAAAAACATCTGGAACTTTAAAACTGATTGTCGATGATGACGGAAAGAAGAAGCAACCAATGAATGGACAATGGATGCTCGTTTCTGAAACTAAGAACGGATGTATCTTGGTATCAGAAAGACCAATCGGCAAGATCACAAAGATGGCACAGAGCAAGCAAGAGGTTACACAACAAAGTACCAGTGAATCTCAGCAAAAAACCGAATCTACGCAACCAGATACTTCTAAAGCTATTCCTATAAAGTCAAAGCACATTGGGAAAATAGCTTTTGGAGTGGCGTTTGACAAAGATGATCAAATCATCGATCCCCTTCCATGGCCTATTAGCTTTCCTACTGGAACAACCCAATTCTCATTTCAATTAGTCGTTGATAGTGAAGCTTCAGGTGTAAGCCTTTCTATCGATGGTTTAGAAGATCAGGGAGGATACCAAGTTACTAACCATGACAAATACGGTATAGTTATGGGTAGGCCGAAAAAGTGGCAGTATGGGGCAACATTCAATCGTGCTGATGGTAAACCATTTACGTCAAAGATCTATAAATTGAACGTTACCATCAATGGTGAGACAGAGACAATTCCCTTTGGAATCGGATCAGCAAGAACATCTGTGAATACTATTTTGATTGTTTCTTTGATTGTGGTCATAGTATTATCTTCTGTTGCCGTATTATACAAAAGGCACAAAAAATCAAAGCAGGAGTTGCCAGCTTAAAAAACTGCTGCGACACAAAGTTGTATTTTAATACAAATATAATTTCGTGGCGAAGGACAAGCAGCGGGCCTAACATTGTTTGGTGCGGATTCGGGGGGTGTGGCATGAATTTCGTTCGGTGGTGACTTCAACGCTCCGTCTTCGATCAAACACCGTCAGCCCCATTGCCGTCAGGCCTATTTCAATGAGCTCTTTGAAATTCATTTGATTAACATCGCCAACAATTCTTCCATGGGCGTACTCTCTTGTTCTCGTTTTTCCAGAAGATGATGGCTTCTGCTGAGGCCATAGAACTTGGAGATGAACTTTTCCATTGTGCGCTTGCTCGTCAAGAGGGCTTGTTTGATCTCGTCAAGATATTTCCCCAGCAAGGTCTTGAAGGATTTATAGAAGCTCAAAAGCTTGCCCTCGCGGTGATATAAAACCTTGGCGACTCGCCATAAGAGCTGCCAGCCCAAAACAATAAAGATCAGCTTGGCATAGACGTAACATTCGAGCCGATGTTGTTTAACCTTTTTGACCTCATGAATCTTACCAATCGATTTCCAGATTTTAAAAATCAGCTCGATCTGCCACCGCAAGCGATAGAACGACCAGATGTTTTCCGTGGCAATTTGCTCCGGCGTTGTGTTCGTGATGAAAAGATTGAGCGCCGCCCGCGTTTTATATTCCTTGCTCAAGGGCTTCCGGGCTTTTTTCTTATTGTTCCTGGCCGCTTTGCGGAGTCGTTTTTCAACCTCCTGATCCGGCAGCAAATAGATCACTAACCGCACCTTGATGTTTTTCTCGCTGCCTAAGTAAACTTCCTTTTCCAGGGTCGCCAGCTTCAACCTTTTCATATACCGGTGGATTTTGACAAAATCCACTTTTTCATAACCCCCGTTCTTGAGCTCATAAACATTGAGCGTGGGGCTGAGCCGACCCAGAAAGAAAGCGCGCTGGTCGATGAGTTTTTGCAAAACCGCCAGGTTTAAATACCCTAAATCACGAATGATCAGGTCGCCTTCACCCGTGAGCGCGACGGTCGCCAGCGAGTCTTTGTGATCTTGATCATTAAAGGCATGCAGCGATAAATCATTGATCCGACCGCTCAGTAAATCATATTCATATTGGATTCGCATCGCGGCTGTCGAGGCACTGCCGCCGCTGCCAGGTAAGCCGCTGCCAAGCTGGGATCGACCTCAAAACAGATGGAATCCTTGATTAAAATCCGTTTAAAATGAGATAATCGACCTAATTCGACATGCTTCAAAACTTGTTTTTGCAGCAGCTTTTCCAGCGCCGCTTTCAAAAAAAGCGGCGCATATTCATTGAAGCGATCGTGAAGGCTTTGCTTGGTGATGTCGATCTCATGGCGCTTCTTGGCTTCCACAGAAAGATCATTCAAACTTTGCTCCTTCAGTTTATCGCTGTTAAAAACGATGAGATCGAAAAACACGCTGCCGCTGATCTTGCCATCCGGACGCTTGGTGAACCCGGTTTCTCTGGCCAGACGATCAAGTTCTTCATCATGGAAAAACGCCTGAACGGCGGCGTCCAAATTTTCTGTCAGTTCGGCGAACAACTCATCTGAGACTCTCGTGGCAGAGGGGATTTTTTAACAAAAAACAAAAAACTGTTGACTTAATAAATTATTTTCATAAATTTATTTTTTGATAAAGGCAACATCGAGTGAAGTGGTGCCGGTCCTTCACCGATTGATGAACAAACAGCAGACCGGCATTTCAAACAGGAACCTGCCATGAGATCGTAGTAGGGGAGCCTGAAAAGGCTCCTTTTGCTTACACTCCTTCCAATCAACTAATTGTTAATAAAACGCTTAAGTTAAACTAGCCTGACGGCAATGCCGTCAGCCCCCCGAACCGCACAAACTGGTGTTAGCGGCAAACATTTGGCGACAGTTCAAACATTAAACCGAGAGCCCCAATTGAGCAATCGATTAATTGGCAAAAGCAGCATGACCACCAAGGATGAAGAAAAATTATCAACGGAGAACACCATGCGTCTTCTCAAGCAATTTATCCAAATTTTGATCAAGGGATTGGCCGCGCTGGTCAGCACGCCGGAGGTTTTGTGGTTGCGCGCCGAGTTGGCTTATGTTAACCGGCGCTTCGATGAGTTTGAAGCGAGCGTCGATCGGCGGTTCGCGGAGCTGAGAGCAGAATTGCACGCGGAGGCCAAGAGGCTGGAACTCAAGATGCAGGAAATGGAACGCGAGACCAAAGTCTTGCGCCTGCGCGTGGAGGCTACGGAGCGCGCTTTGCGCCAACTCCCCGGCATTCATGTTCGAGCATCTGCCGGAGACAAAAAAATCGGGCTGGCTTGAAAATAAAATATACTCGTTTTGGATTGGAATATGAGTCATTGCGAGGCGTTTTTTGCCGAAGCAATCCTACGGATTCAGTCTCATGATTTTCAAAAGATTGCTTCGCTGAGAAACGCTCCCAAGAAACGGTTGTTTCTGCCCGAAAGAATGGCCCTTAGGCCATGTACCACTCGCAATGACAATTACAAAATAACCTTTAACGAGTATAGCAAAGGAGAACCTGACTATGCGTTGGCAAATGGGCCGGCGGAGCGAAAACGTTGAAGACGTGCGCGGCTCCGGCGGCATGAGGCGCGGCGGCATGAAGATGGGTTGCGGCACGATCGTGCTGGTGATCATTATTTCTTTTATATTCGGCCAAAATCCCCTGCAATTGCTCAACCAGTTGAGCGGTGGTGGCGGCATGCAAGTGCAGGTGCCGGAAAATTATCAGCCCACGCCCGAAGAGAATCAGGCGGCGGATTTTGTTTCGGCGATCCTTGCGGATATGGAAGACACCTGGCCCGGTTTGTTGCAATCGCTGGGAAGGCAATACGTGCCGCCCAAACTCGTGCTGTTCTCGAACATGGTGCAATCCGCCTGCGGATACGGTGAAGCGGCTTCCGGACCGTTCTATTGTCCCGGCGATCAAAAAGTCTATATCGATTTGGGTTTCTTCAACGAATTAAGCCGCATGGGCGCGCCGGGCGATTTTGCGCAGGCTTACGTCATCGGCCACGAAGTCGGCCATCACGTGCAAAACTTGCTCGGTATTTCCGACAAAGTGCGGCAGAGGCAAAGCCATGGTGGCGAAACAGAAGCCAATGCGCTCTCCGTCATGTTGGAGCTGCAAGCCGATTGCTTTGCCGGCGTGTGGGCCTATCATGCCAACCAGCAGCGCCAGATGTTGGAACCCGGCGATGTGGATGAAGGCTTGCGCGCTGCCGCGGCGATCGCCTGCTGCGCATGGCCGGCCAAGCCGTGCAGCCGGAGTCGTTCACCCACGGCACCTCCGAACAACGCGCGCAATGGCTGCGCACCGGCCTGTCCACCGGCGATTGCGACGCCTGCAATACGTTCGAGCGCTAATAAGGATGTTTAAAAAGTACAAAGATGAGACTGACCGGTCACTTAAAATGGTTGAATACTAGAATATTGTGTGCATAAAAAGTGACCGGCCAGTGACTTTTCAATTTTACGGAACCTGCATCGCGGCGTAAAACGTGTTTTGGCCGCGGCGGACGAGCAAGACGGCGCTGTCGCCGCTTTGCAGGCCACCAACCGCGCGGGTGAATTGTTGCACGCTGGTGACTTCGGTACGATTCACTTCTTTGATCAAATCGCCGCGGCGCAAGCCGGCGTCATCGGCCGGACTGCCTGCCGTCACCCCGCCAACCACAACACCATCTTCATTCTGATAACTCAATTGCCGCGCGATCTCCGGCGTTAGCGTTTGCAGAGAGAGGCCGAGCTTTTCGCCCGTTTGTTCTTCAGGCGTTTCTTCGTCGCCGGAACGGTTTGTATCGAACTCTTTGGGCCGCTCACCAAGAACGACCGGCAGCGTCATTTCACGGCCATTGCGGAGCAAAACCATCTTTGCTGTCGATCCCGGCTCGGCATCGGCGACGATGGCACGAAGTTGATTGCTATTCTCCACTTTTTTGCCGTTGAAGTTGGTGATAATGTCACCGCGCTGAATGCCGGCTTTGTCCGCCGGTCCAGCCGCGGTCACATCACCGACGAGCGCGCCGGCAGTGCTCTTGAGCTTCAATCCTTTCGCCAAACTTTCGTCTACATCTTGCGGCATGAGCGCCAAATAACCGCGGGTGACTTTGCCTTTGGTCATCAGCTCGTCCATAATTTTCTTGGCCATGTTGATGGGAATCGCGAAGCCGATGCCGACGTTGCCGCCGGTAGGGCTGCTAATGGCGGTGTTGATGCCAACGACGTTGCCATCCAGATCGGCGAGCGCGCCGCCGCTGTTGCCGGGGTTGATCGAAGCATCGGTTTGAATGAAATCTTCGTACTGCGCCAGGCCAACCGAGGAGCGGCCTTTGGCGCTGATGATGCCGGCAGTCACGGTGTGCAACAACTCAAAGGGATTGCCGACCGCAATCACCCATTGCCCGATGCGAACGTCGTCGGAATTGCCCAACGTCGCCGCCGGCAAATCGCTCGCGTCGATTTTGATAACAGCCAAATCAGTTTGCGGGTCGGCGCCGATCACTTGCGCCGTGTACTTTTTATTTTCGCTGATCATGACCGTCACTTTATCCGCCTCTCTGATCACGTGGTTGTTCGTCAAAATATAGCCGTCTTGGCTCACGATCACGCCCGATCCCAAACCGCGCCTTTTTTGCGGCTCATTATCGCCGTCTTGGGGGTTGCCAAAAAAATGGCGGAAAAAATCGTCGCCAAAATAATCGCGGGATTGGTCGTTGCGCATGCCGAAGGGGCTGCGGTTTTCCACGAGCTGCTCGCTGAAGATCGGCACGACCGAGGGATTGACTCGGGCAGCAGCTTCTTCGAATGCGGCGCTGAATTGTTGGAGCAACACGCGGCCTTGGGCGGCGGTGAGCGCTTGCGGCTGAGTCTTGGTTTTGTCCTGGCTCATGCTCGCGGGCGTAAATTCCCAATGCGACGCGAAAATGAGGCCACTAAAAAATCCGATGATGAGCATCGCCGCAACGAGCAGCGAGCGTTTATTGCTTTTGAACATCGTTTTGCTCCTTGTGGATCTGGTTAAAAAAATGGAGCCGTAAAACTTTTTACAAACACTGAAAGTTTTGATTACACACGGCTACGCCCGTAGGGATCAAAAACTCACACGGAAAAAGCCTTGTAAAAAAATCGTGCTTTATCATATAGACTGCGGAAACGGCACAAAAGTTTGGGTACGCCAAGATCGAGAGCGTGGCTATGTAATGCCTCTCGAGTGGAGAAAATGTCATTCTGGAAGAATCTTTTTTCAACCCAGCACCGTGCTTGATCGTAACAAGATGCTTTCAGCATGACAGGGTAATGTCCACCAGTAACTGAGGAGTTACGTGGCTATATTCGTTTAAGGCGCTGGCGGAGATGTTTTGGCTACGAGCCGTTCGATGGTTTCGCGCATGGAAGCAGCGGTGTCTTCCTTGATATAACGGATTTGTAAAGAAAAGTAGGCAAACCGTTGGAACAAAAGCAAGCACTTTTTGATGGTTATCACGGGGAATAAATCGAGGGGGGACAAAAGCACGACGAGCATCCCAATTCTGTAGAGATGCTCGTCATCCACAGGCGATATTCAAATGGCGGGCTATTATCTCCAACCGGGGCCGGCCTTCACGTTGGTTTTCACCTTACATGGGATCATCTCCTTTGGGATTAACTTTTTTTGATTGTTTCATCTCATTCTGTTATAACTACAATTTAACGGTGAAAAAGTTGGCGGGAGGTTTCATGTTCGGCAAAAAATGAATGAGATCATAATTCTCTTGACGCCGATCTTGACTTTGGCCGGTTGCCTTCATTATATTATATGAATGAACGCAACCCCATTCACCTCGACAGCCGTTTCCTCCGATTCGCTCACGGAAATTGCCCCTACATCAAAAAGAACAGCAACCTCGTCCGCTGACAAGACGAGCATTTTTCAGCGCGGCAGCGTTTATTTGATTGCCGCCGGGCATTTTGTTAATGACGCGTATACCGGTTGTTTGGCGCCGCTGCTGCCGTTGCTCATGACGCGCCTGCAATTTCCCGTCAGCCGGGCCGGCGTGCTGGCTTCGGTGCTCTCGGCTTCGACTTCGCTCTCCCAGCCGATTTTTGGCGCGCTGAGCGATCGCTTTGGCAAACGCCACTTTGTCTTTTTAGGTCCGCTGCTCACCGGCATTTTCATTTGCAGCCTCGGTTATAGCAATTCATACTTGATGCTGATTCCACTGCTGATGCTCAGCGGGCTGGGTTCATCGGTCTTTCACCCCACGGCGGCGGCGATGGTGAGCCGCATCAGCGGCCCGCGCAAAGAATGGGGTATGAGCCTGTTCATCACCTTGGGCAACTTCGGCCATGCAATTGCGCCGCTGCTCGTTGTGCCGGTGGTGATCGCCTTCGGCTTCGAGGCGATGCCGCTGCTGGTTTTACCGGCAATTGGGATAGCCGTGCTACTCTTTCGCCGGTTGCCCCAAAACAACAGCCTGCCGGCATTGCCGAAAGATTTTCTTCATCAGCAGCAGAGCAAAAATCGGCGCTGGCCGGTATTCTTGCACCTCGTCATTTCCATGTTGCGCTCGCTCATGATCAGCGGTTTTAGCACGTTTATTCCTCTTTATATGCACTCGCGCGGCCATTCTTTATTTGCCGCCGGCGCGACGACAACAGTTTTTCAAGCGGTTGGCGCCATCGGCGCGCTTTGGAGCGGCCACATTGCGACGCGTGTGGATCGTCGTCGCACGATTATGACGACGCTTTTCGTCGCTGCGCCCGCGCTGGTTGGGTTTCTCTATCTTCCGGATTGGCTTGCTTTATTATCCCTGGCCGCGAGCGGCATTTTGTTGTATTTCTCTTTTCCGCTGAACATCGTCATGGCGCAGGAGCTTTATCCCAACAACGCCGGTATGGTGTCGGCATTGATGATCGGCGTGAGCTGGGGCCTCGCCGGCTTGATGATGGCCCCGTTGGGATTTATTGCCGAAAGCGCCGGCTTGGAAAGCGCGTTGTTGGCGTTGGCTGTGGCCGGCCTGATTGCCGGGTGTATCTCGTGGTTCCTGCCGAGAGAGCGGGTTGAGGTGATGCCGGGTTTACCGGCAAAATGAAATTAAAATTTGACCAACGGATGATGTTGGTAGTGATGCCTTCAGGCATTGATACTCTGCCGAGGATGCGACGCCCAAAGGCTACGCCCGGAGGGCGCAACTACCAACCTTATCCGTTGGCGCTACTGCTTTTTTCGAAATTTGAATTATGCGCCAAAAAGATTCTCCCAATCTCGCGCTGCGCCAGTTGCCGGCGGTAGAAAAAGTCTTGCAAACTTCGAGCATCCGCAAGCTGACTGGGCAATTGTCTTCCGCGGCTCTCACCGGTTGTGTGCGGCGCGCGGTTGCCGCTCTGCGGGAGCAATGGAAAAAAAATCCGCCCGCCCACGTTGATCCTGAAAAAGCGTTGCAGCACATCGTTCAAATAACACTCGCCGAAGCCCAATCATTTTTGAACCCGAGCTTGAAGCGCGTCATCAACGGCACCGGCGTCATTTTGCACACCGGCTTGGGCCGTGCTCTGCTGGCGCCGGAAGCACAGCGCCGCGCGCAAGAAATTCTCGAGGGATACTGCAACCTCGAAATTGATGTGGCCACCGGCGAGCGCGGCGACCGCAATTTGCACATCGAAAAAATTCTCTGTCAATTGACCGGCGCCGAGGCGGCCTGCGTGGTGAACAACAACGCGGCAGCGGTTCTGCTCTCGTTGAACACGATGGCGGATCGCCGCGAAGTGATTGTCTCGCGCGGCCAGCTCGTGGAGATCGGCGGCGCCTTTCGCATGCCGGAAGTCATTCGCAAAAGTGGCGCAAAAATGGTGGAGGTGGGAACTACCAACAAAACCAAACTGAGTGATTACGCCGAGGCGATTGGACCGAAGACCGCGGCGCTGCTTTGTGTTCACACGAGCAATTATCGCGTCGTCGGCTTTACGCAGGAAGTGCATTTGGACGAGTTGGTGAAACTGGGGAGAGCGAAAAACTTGCCGGTGGTACACGATCTCGGCGGCGGCGTGCTGCTGGATTTGCGAAAATATGGCCTGCCTTACGAGCCGGTGGTCAGCGAGAGTATCAACAGCGGCGCAAGCTTGGTGACGTTCAGCGGCGACAAAGTTTTGGGCGGCCCGCAGTGCGGTTTGATCGTTGGCGAGAAAGCGTGGATTGCCAAGGTCAAAAAGAATCCTCTAATGCGGGCACTACGTTGCGACAAGCTGACGCTGGCTTTGTTGGAGAGCACGCTGCGGCTTTTTTTGCAACCGGCGCAATTAATGAAAACGCATCCGGTTTGGCGCATGCTGACGGAGAAACCCAAAGTCGTGCGCAACCGCGCGGTGCGCCTGCAAAAGGAGATTGCCGAGAATTGTAGTTCAGCGATTGAAGCCACTGTCCGCCCCTCCGAAGCTGAAGCCGGCAGCGGCGCTTTGCCCATCGAAAAAATCCCCAGCTTTGCGATCGTTTTGCGCAGCCCGACACTGACTGCCGCCGAATTGGCGAAGCGCTTTCGCCTGGCCGCTATCCCGGTTCTCGGATATCTTCGCGATGAATATCTGTGGCTGGATGCGCGGACCATCCGCGACGAGGAAATTGCGATTATTGGACAAATGGTGAGACAAATCTGCGGAGGATAATCCCCTACTTGGCCAAAAAATTCGGCTAGCATTTTTTTGATAATTTGAAAACAATTTATTATATTTGGTTGTATTCAATCCGTTCAGATAAGCCATTGCATCAAATTGAATTTTTTAAGGAGGGAACCCTTATGTTTTCTGCGAATTTAAATTTATCGCCTGAGCTTCGCACTCTGTTATTTTCGGGATTTATTCTGCTCCAAGCGGCATGTTTTGCTCTGCTGCCCAGCGCCGCGTTGGCTCAGTCCTCCGGCCGCATCGGCGGCAAGGTGATTGACGTGAGAACCGGAGAACCTTTGCGGAACACCCAACTTTTGGTCAAGGGAACCTCGCGTCGTGCAACGAGCGGAGTTGACGGATCATACGTTATTCGTGGTGTGCCGCCTGGTTTATATACTGCGGAAGCCAGGTTTAGTGGATATTATAGCCAGGAGGCTAAGGTGACGGTTGTCGCGAATGAACAGGCAACCGCCAATTTTCAGTTGAAACCAAGTGTGTTGTGGTCAAGCGAGATTGTCACCACCGGCACCGGCAGTGAGGTGGTCAAGCGCGAATTAACGACGCCGATTGCCATACTTTCCTCGTCCGAGATTGAAACGACGTCGGTTGAATCAATCGATCAATTGCTGCAAGCCCGTCTTCCCGGACTCTCGGTCAATTTTAGCAGCGGCATGCCCGGCGCTGGGGCTCGCATTCGCGCACGTGGGATTGCTAGTTTGGCCTCAACCGAAACGCCGGCCATTTATGTCGATGGCGTGCGCGTGAATAACGATAGTTTTCGCCCGGCTTTTAACAGCGCCGGAACTCTTTCCAGCGCGCTATCAGACATTTTGGTCGATGCGGTAGAACGCCTCGAGTTCGTCAAGGGTGGCGCCGCGGCGACGCTGTACGGCTCTCACGCTGCCTCCGGCGTCATTCAAATTTTTACCAAAAAAGGCCAGGCCGGGCCGCCGCAGTGGAGATTTCAGATCGAACAAGGTTACAACCGGGCGTATGAACAATTTATCATTGAGGATTTCACCAAAGATCACATTCTGAAGAGCGGCCATTTTCAACGCTACACGTTCGGTTTGAACGGCGGCGGCAAGTTTTCGACTTACAATTTCAGCGCCCGTATGTTGAAAGATGAAGGCAACATCCGAGAGCTGGGCAGGAAAACGTACGCTCTGCACGGCGGTTTGCGGGTGTTTGCCACGGAGCGTTTGCAACTGGATTTTTCCTCTGCGTTCACTCACCACGATTTTGATCGCATCTTGAGCGGCAATGTGGTTTCTGACCTCCTGCCGGCATCTGAACGCGGCTATTTCAACCCTGCCAACCAATTCAGTCCCTATCGAGGCTTCACAGACGATCAAAAGCTGGCAGTCTTGGAAAGTTATTTTTTCACGGATTTATCCGAGGCGATCAATCGCTTTAGGTTTTCCACGATGACGGATTATTCGCCTTTATCCTGGTTCCAAAACCGCCTGACCATCGGCGCCGATTACCGGCAGAGCAAGCAGCGCGATTTTATTCCTGCCCAGTTTGGCGGGAGTAACGCTTTTTCTCGTTCCGATCGCGAAGATATGACAATTACCCTGAGCTATGCCGGGACGATTCGTTATCCCTCAACTGGCAATGTGACCTCGGCGTTCACCGTCGGCGCGCAAGGTTTTCGTGAAGAAGTTCGCACGGCCAACACAAGTGGCACAAGCTTTGGCCTGCCCGGATCCGATGATTTTGACAACAATAACTTGATTACAACGACCGCCAAACAGAAGCTGTCTAACGGCGGCTTTTTTTTCGACGAGTAACTGGGGTTGTTTAACCGGCTTTATCTGAATGGTGGCTTGCGGGTGGATGACAATAACGCTTTCGGCGAAGAAGTCGATTTGCAGGTTTACCCAAAAGCCGCTGTCGCCTACAACATGTCCAATGAATCTTTTTGGCAGAACAGCTTTTTGTCGAAATTTTGGAATGTCATGAAACTGCGAGCTTCGTGGGGCAAAACCGGCCAATTCTTGCCGTTTGTCCGCAATATGACTTTTACCATGCCGCCGTTCCCAGGTGTGCCTGGCAACGACAAGATCAAACCTGAAAAGATTACGGGAATTGATGCCGGTTTTGACGCGGCGTTATTTGATGAGCGTTTCGGGGTGGAGTTCTCCTGGTTCAGGGAAAACACGAAGGATGCATTAGTTCTTATTCCCGGCTCGCCGGTCACCGGCTTTGGCCCACAGTTACGCAACTTCGGTGAAATGCAAAATGATGGCATCGAAGTCGCGATGAACGCGTCGATCATTGCAACGCCGAAGCTGGCTTTGTCATTGCGGGCCTCAATGGCGACGCTGAATAATGAGGTGACCAAGCTTAATGGCACGCCACCCTTTACCATCGGCGGTTTTTCCTTCTTGCCACAACGTGTGGAAGAAAGCAAGCCCGCCGGTGTTTTCCGAACCACGCATCCGACCGGTGGCAATGCTTTTGATACCCGCCTGGATTTCAATCCTTTGCCCAAGCGAACCGGCAGCGTCGCCCTCAATGCGATCCTGTTCCGCAATCTCAATTTATCAGTGCTGGGCGATTGGCAGACCGGCGGGTATAGCTTGAATACTGGGGCGCTGCTGCGCGCGATGGATCGGATGAAGCCGGAGATCGACCGCATTCCGCCGGGCCATAATTTTACTACAGCGTTAAGTGTTTTTATCGAAAAGTCGGACTACTTCAAGCTGCGTGAAATTGTGGCACGTTGCCAATTCCACAATGTGAAATACGTTCGTAATCTGACGCTGACAGCTAGCGCGCGCAACGTGTATACGTTCACCGGCGCCGAAACTTTTGATCCCGAGCTTACTGACTTCGGTTCGACGATTGTCAATATCGGCGGCATTAACATTCCTGCCCTGTCGCCGCCGCGCACGTTCCGCCTGGGTGTTGAAGTCAATTATTAGCTCTTTATGCCTAACGCGGACGGTAGAGACGCACGCGGAGGCCAGAACGTCGCGTTATTGCTGCAACCAAACAGAAAAATCTTTGCCGAAAAAGCAAAGATTTAACTTTTTAAAGAGGCTACTTGGCCCCAAGATTCCGCTCCCATTAATCTTTGATAATCTGAATGCAATTTATAATTTTGAACCATGCCAGCCGATAAGATGTTGAGAAAATTTAATTTGCTTTTCTGGTAGCAATGTTTAAATTGTAGTTAGGATTGCAGTGCATCAGGACGATAAATTTCAGGTTTACAATACGACAATATTTACCCTCCGGGCGCCACCCTGTAGGGCGTGGCTTTTTTTATTCCCTGCCTGCGGTTCGTGATTGATCAACTGAAAAACGGCTCTGCGATTTTGCTGCCAAAGGCGGCGGCAAAGTAAAAATTTTTTAAATTAGGCAAAAAAAACTTGACAAAAAGATAAAAGTTTGTATATTATAAAGCTGTGCCTTTATAACATCCTGTTGTAAGTTACAGTAATTTAATATTTTTGCCTTTGTCGAGCCACCATAGCTCAGTTGGTAGAGCACCTCACTTGTAATGAGGGGGTCGCGGGTTCGATTCCTGCTGGTGGCTCCTGGTGAACAGCAAAAGGCAAAGAGCAAAAAGAAAGAAAAAAGTAAATTTTTGTTTGCCTTTTGCTGTTTGTTTTTTGTTGTCCCGACGGGGAGGTTCCAGAGTGGCCAAATGGGGCAGACTGTAAATCTGCTGGCTACGCCTTCGGAGGTTCGAATCCTTCCCTCCCCACAAGACTAAGGGGCAAAAGGCAAGGGAAAAAAGAAAAAGGCAAAAAGCGGGAGTAACTCAGGTGGCAGAGTCACAGCCTTCCAAGCTGTTGGTCGCGGGTTCAAGTCCCGTCTCCCGCTCAGGGAAAGGCAAAAAAGAAAAAGGCAAAGAGCAAAAAGCAATTTTAGTTTTGCCGCGCGTCGTTTGCTTCCGCTCACGTAGCTCAGTCGGTAGAGCACTTCCTTGGTAAGGAAGAGGTCACCGGTTCAATCCCGGTCGTGAGCTCTTAAAATAGTCGTCGACCCAATCATTTTTCCGAATAGGTTATATAAATGAGAGAAATCATCACCCTGGAATGCGGCGAGTGCAAGCGGCGCAATTATTCGATGACGAAAAATAAAAAGAAGCACACGGCGAGAGTGGAATTTAAAAAGCACTGCCGCTTCTGCAAAAAGCACACGACCCACAAGGAAACTAGATAAAGAACAAAAGGCAAACAGCAAAAAGAAAAAAGCAAGTTGCCGTTTGCTTTTTGCTTCACACCCAGGCCTGTAGCTCGAACTGGCTAGAGCGCCGGTCTCCAAAACCGGATGTTGGGGGTTCGAATCCCTCCAGGCCTGCTGGCAGGAAGCATCTTTTTTAAATTCAAGCCAAGTGCGCGAATCAAAAAAGATTGCTCCCGACAGGGTTTTTGAGTTGGAAGAACATGAAAGTCGCTCTAGTATGAGCTTCTATCTAGTGCTGAATCAAAGTATTTTGTACGTGCCGAAACAAGCTGAGGACCAAGAATGGCTCTCTTTAATAAGCTAAAGCAATTCGTTCTGGATGTCCGCCAGGAGATGTCGAGAGTTAGTTGGCCTACCCGCGCAGAATTAAGGGGATCGACCGGCGTGGTCATCACCTTTTCTCTCATCTTTGCCGCTTATACTTTCGGGGCCGACCAGATTCTGCAATATTTGGTCACCTTGCTTTTGACGGCCAATTAGATCGCTGATTATTCGAACCGTGGAAGATACGACTCAACAAAAAGAGCAGCCGGAACTGAAGTGGTATGCCATTCACGTTCTGTCCGGCCACGAACGCAAAGTCAAGGCTTATATCGAGAATGAAGCCAAAGCTCTCGGCCTGGCTGAACGCATCACCAGCGTGCTGATTCCGGCAGAAGAAGTGACGGAGATGCGCGAGGGGAAAAAGCGCGTGCGCAGCAAGACGTTTTTTCCGGGCTATATGTTGGTGCAAATGGTGTTGGGCAAAGAGACGCAGTATCTCATCACCAACACCCCCGGCGTGACTAATTTCGTCGGCCCCAAGAACACGCCCCAAGCGTTGCGGCAGGATGAGATTGACCGCATCATCGGCCGCGTGCAGGAAAGCCGCGAGCGCGAAGTTATATCGGTGCCATTCCGCGTCGGCGACCCCATTCGCGTGATCGACGGCCCGTTTACCGACTTTACCGGTTTTATCGAAGAGCTGAATGAAGAGAAGAAAAAAGTCAAAGTCATGGTCAGCATCTTCGGGCGCTCGACGCCGGTGGAACTGGATTTTTTGCAGGTGGAACTGGAGAAATAGCAAAACAGAAAAAAGCAAAAAGAAAACAGAAAAATTAAAAATCGACTTCTTGCTTTTGCACATCGAGTGAGATAGAATATGGCAAAAAAAGTTGTTACCCAAATCAAGTTGCAAATTACGGCCGGTCAGGCCAATCCTTCACCGCCGGTTGGGCCCGCGTTGGGCCAGCATGGCGTGAACATTATGGAATTTTGCAAGCAGTTCAACGCCAAAACGGCGGACCGGCAGGGTCTCGTCATTCCCGTGATCATCACGGTTTATTCGGACCGGTCGTTTACATTTATTTTGAAAACGCCGCCGGCCTCGATTCTTCTCGCCAAAGCTGCCGGCGTGGAAAAAGGCTCGGGCGAGCCGAATCGGAATAAGGTTGGCAAGGTCACTCAGGCACAAGTCCGGCAGATTGCCGAGACCAAAATGAGCGATCTCAATGCCAATAATGTTGAAGCGGCCATCCGCATGGTAGAAGGAACCGCTCGCAGCATGGGCATCGAAGTGACAGCATAGCGCAGAGGGCCTAGAGCATAGTGCCAAAGCATTTTGCGCCTTGCCCTCTGCTCTCAATTCGGGAAAGGTCATTATGAAGAACAGTCGTCGTTATCAGGAACTTTTAAAAAATATCGAGCCGGAAAAAGAGTATTCGCTGGAAGATGCGGTGAAATTGCTCAAGAAAACCGCGACGGCGAAATTTGACGAAACGGTGGAAGTATCGGTGCGTTTGGGCGTCGATCCTCGCCACGCCGACCAGGCCGTGCGCGGCACCGTGGCTTTGCCGCACGGCATCGGTAAAACCGTGCGAGTGCTGGTGCTGTGCAAGAGCGTCAAGGAAAAAGAGGCAAAAGATGCCGGCGCCGACTACGTCGGTTTTGAAGAATACCTCAAAAAGATCAATGAAAATTGGTTTGATTTCGACGTCATGATCGCAACGCCGGACGTAATGGGCGAAGTCGGCAAGCTTGGGAAAATTCTCGGCCCGCGCGGCCTGATGCCAAACCCGAAGAGCGGCACGGTGACGATAGACGTCGGCAAAGCCGTGAAGGAAGTAAAAGCGGGCAAGATCGAATTTCGCGTTGATAAAACCGGCATTCTACACGTGAATGTCGGCAAGGCGTCATTTTCCGAGCCGCAGTTGGTTGACAATATTCGCGCGTTTATGGATACGGTGGTGCGTTTGAAGCCGGCTTCGGCCAAGGGCCAATACGTTCGCAGCGTGACGGTTTCGAACACGATGGGCCCGGGCATTGCGATCGACCGCAACGCCATTACGGTGGAAGCGAAGAGTTAGTTCGTCGTGAGGGTTCGTAGTAGTGCCTTCAGGCACCTTTTCGTGAACATGGAGCAATCTTCAAGTATTGAGCATTATGCCCCTGAAGGCTACGCCCGCAGGGGGCTACTACAAAATGAGAAATAATCATGGAACAAACCAGAACGATCCGGCAAGATAAAGCCGAGGCGGTGGTCAAGCTGAGTGAAAAAATTTCGTCGGCCAAGAGCATTTTCCTGACCGACTATTCCGGATTGACCGTGGAAGCCATGACCAATCTGCGGCGCAATTTCCGCAAGTCAAACGTCGAGTATTTGGTCGGCAAGAACACTTTGGTTCGCCTCGCGGCGGAAAAGGCCGGTTATCAAACTCTCGTGCCGTATCTCGAAGGCCCGACGGCGTTGGCCTTCGGCATGAAAGACGCCGGCGCTCCGGCCAAGGTCATTTTGGATTTTGTGAAAACCCATCCGAAGCCGGCGATCAAGGCGATCATTTTTGAAGGGCAATTTTTTGACGCGAAACAAGTCGAGCAAATTTCCAAGCTGCCGAGCCGCGAAGAAGTGCTGGCGCAATTGGCCGGCACTTTGAATGCGCCGCTTTATGGCTTGGTCAATAGTCTGCAAGGAATTGTCAGAAACTTTGTTTACGCGCTGCAAGCGGTTGCAGAGAAGAAAGAAAAAGCCGCAACGCAATAAAACTTGCAACAAAAAGAGAACTGCAACACAAGTTAATTATTTTTTTAAGGAGGATTCACAGTGTCTACGGCAGTGGCTTCCCCCGCAAAGCAGGACGAGCTCCTGCAAGCGATCGAGAACATGACGGTTCTCGAACTAGCGAATTTGGTAAAGGCGATTGAAGATCGATTTGGCGTCAAAGCGGCCGCGCCGATGATGGCGATGCCGCAAGCTGGAGCAGGCGCTGGTCCGGCGCAAGCCGCCCCGGTAGTCGAAGAGCAAACGGAGTTCAGCGTCATTTTGGCCAACGCCGGCGCCAACAAAATCAACGTCATCAAGGTCGTCCGCACGCTGACCAGTCTTGGCTTGAAAGAGGCGAAAGATTTGGTGGACAGCGCGCCAAAGCCGATCAAGGAAGGCGTCAGCAAGGAAGAAGCGCAGCAAGTCAAAGCCAAGCTGGAAGAAGCAGGCGCAACGGTCGAAGTCAAGTAGTTTCGGCAGGCAGCTTCTTTCTAATGTTGCATTTTCAATATAACTTGCAACGAAACGAGAACCCCAAAGGGCTTTTGAGCCGCAACCAAAAATGAATCTTGGAAATTTAGAGCGTCGTTCGTTTTCGAGACTGAACGCGATCATCGATTTGCCCGACTTGTTGGATATTCAGCTCAAGTCGTTCACGGAGTTCGTGCAAGCCGAGGTCGACCCCGCGAAGCGCGCCAACAAGGGGCTGCAGGCGGTGTTTACGAGCATTTTCCCGATTTACGACAGCCGGGAAAATTTCTGTCTGGAGTTCGTGGAGTTTTACGTCGAAAAGCCCAAATACGACGTGGATGAATGTCAAGAGCGCGGCGTCACCTATTCGGTTCCGCTCAAGGCGAAGCTGCGCCTGTCGGTGAAAGATGGGGCCACCGGCACGTATGGCGAGACCACCGAGCAGGTGGTTTACCTCGGCAACATTCCGTTCATGACCAACCGCGGCACGTTTATCATCAACGGCGCCGAGCGCATCGTGGTGAGCCAGTTGCACCGCTCGCCGGGCGTGTTCTTCGACGAGCTGAAGCACCCGAACGGCACCAAGATGTTCGCGGCGCGGATCATTCCGTTGCGCGGCTCGTGGGTTGAGTTCACCACGGACATCAACGACGTCATGTACGTCTACATCGACCGCCGGAAAAAATTTCCGGTGACGACGTTGTTGCGCGCGTTGGGCTACTCCACCGACCGCGATCTGCTCCAGCTCTTCGATCTCGTCGAAGAGGTCGAGTTGACAGGCGCGCAAATCAAAAAGTACGTCGGCCGGCAATCGATTGCGGATATCGTCGATCGCGACACCGGCGAAGTGCTTTTGGAAAAAGACGTCGAGCTGACCGAAGAAACGCTTGACCGCTTAAAAAAAGCCAAAGTTGAAACGCTCAAATTGTTGCGGATGTCGGAAGGCACGTTTGGCCCCGAAGTCATCTCGAACACACTCCGGCGCGACAATGCCAAATCGCAGGAAGACGCCTTGGAAACGATTTACCGGCAATTGCGCGCGGGCGATGCGCCGGATTTGGACACCGCCAAGCAGCTTTTGGAGCGTCTCTTTTTCAATCCGAAACGTTACGATCTCGGCGATGTGGGCCGGTATCGTCTCGACAAAAAACTCGGCTTGAATATTCCGCAAGAAACCACGGTACTGACGAAGGAAGACATTATTGCGATCATCAAGCACCTGCTTGATATGCGCGCCGGTCATCGCACCGCTGACGACATCGATCATCTCGGCAACCGCCGCATTCGCACCGTTGGCGAGCAGCTCTCGCAGCAGATGAGCCTCGGCCTATCGCGCATGGCGCGCACGATCAAGGAGCGCATGAACCTACGCGACAGCGAGAAGCTCACCCCGCAGGATCTCGTCAATGCCCGCACGATTATCTCCGTGATCAACACCTTCTTCGGCACCAGCCAGCTCTCCCAGTTCATGGATCAAACCAACCCGTTGGCCGAGTTGACGCACAAACGCCGTCTCTCGGCGCTCGGTCCCGGCGGTTTGACACGAGAACGCGCGGGCTTCGAGGTGCGCGACGTGCATTACACGCATTATGGACGCCTGTGTCCGATCGAAACGCCGGAAGGTCCGAACATCGGCTTGATTTCTTCGCTGACGACGTTTGCGCGCATCAACGATTTCGGTTTCATCGAAAGCCCTTATCGCAAAGTCGTCAAAGGCCGCGTGTTGGATGACATCGAATATCTTTCCGCGGATGATGAAGATAAATATGTGATTGCGCAGGCCAACGCGCCGCTGGACAACAAGAGCCATTTCGAGAGCGATCGCGTGAAGGCGCGGATCAAGGGCGAGTTCCCCGTGGTGCATCCGGACGAGGTGCATTACATGGACGTTTCGCCGAATCAGATCGTTTCGGCGGCGGCGGCGCTGATTCCGTTCCTGGAGCACGACGACGCCAACCGTGCGCTCATGGGCTCGAACATGCAACGCCAAGCCGTACCGCTGCTCACCCCGGAAGCGCCGTTGGTCGGCACCGGCATGGAAGAAAAAATTGCGCGCGATTCTCGCGCCATGATCATTTCGGACTACGACGGCGTGGTCGAGCACGTCGAGGCGGGCCGCATTATCATCCGCCGCGATCCGCCGGCCGGACGCGGCAAGAAGCTCGATCTCGAGAGCTTGCTGAATTTTGACGAAAACGATTTGGTGACGTATCGCTGCACCAAGTTTTTGCGCACCAACCAGGGCACCTGCATCAACCAGCGCCCGATCGTTCATGTCGGCGATCGCATCACCAAAGGCCAGGTGCTGGCCGATGGCTGCTCGACGGAAGGCGGCCGTCTGGCGTTGGGCCGCAACGTGCTGGTCGCGTTCATGCCGTGGCGCGGCTATAATTTTGAAGACGCGATCGTCATTTCCGAAAAGGTGGTGCAAAAAGATATTTACACCTCGATTCACATTGAAGAATTTGAGCTGCAAGTGCGCGACACCAAGCGCGGCGAAGAAGAGCTGACGCGCGAAATTCCCAACGTTTCGGAAGAGTCCACCAAAGATCTCGATGAGAACGGCATCATTCGCATCGGCGCGGAAGTGCAGGCCGGCGATATTTTGGTCGGCAAGGTGACGCCCAAAGGCGAGACCGACCCGACGCCGGAAGAGAAATTGCTCAAAGCCATATTCGGCGAAAAAGCCGGCGATGTGAAAGACGCCTCGCTGAAAGCGCCGCCCGGATTGAAGGGCATCGTCATCGACGCCAAGCTGTTCTCGCGCAAGAAGAAAGACACGAAGTCGAAGCGCCAGGACAAGAAGAAGCTCGAAGAGATTGAAGAATGGATCGTGGTCGAGCGCAAACGGGTGCTGAAACTGCGCAACGAGAAGCTCGTGCAAGTTTTGACCGGAGAAACTTCGGCGACGATCCGCCATATTAAAGACAGCAAAGTGGTTTTGCGGGCGGGCGTGGAGTTGACGCCGGAGCGTTTGGACGAGTTCGAGTTCGACAAGCTCGAGCGCGGCGAAGAGGGTTGGACGGAGAAGAAAAAGGTCAACGAGACCGTCGAGGTGATTTTCAGCGCTTATGAAAAGACGGTCAAAGACATTAACGAAGAGTACGAGCGCCGCAAGCTGAAGATCACGGTCGGCGACGAATTGCCGCCGGGCATCGTGCAACTCGCCAAAGTGTATGTCGCCAAACGGCGCAAGCTGATGGTCGGCGATAAAATGGCCGGCCGCCACGGCAACAAAGGCGTCGTTGCGAAGATCGTTCCGAGCGAGGACATGCCGTATTTGCCGGATGGAACGCCGGTTGACATTGTGCTGAACCCGCTCGGCGTGCCCTCGCGCATGAATCTCGGACAAATTTTTGAAACGAACCTCGGCTGGGCCGCCGCGAAGCTCGGTTTGGCTTATTCAACCTCGGTCTTTGACGGCGCCACCCACAGCGAAATTATCGAAGAGCTGCGCAAAGCCGGATTGCCGACAAACGCCAAAATTCCACTTTATGACGGTCGCACCGGCGAGCCGTTTGCCGAGTCGGTGAGCGTCGGACAAATTTATATCATGAAATTGTCGCATTTGGTCGAAGACAAGATTCACGCGCGCTCGATCGGGCCGTACTCGCTGATCACGCAGCAGCCGCTCGGCGGCAAGGCGCAGTTCGGCGGCCAGCGCTTCGGCGAAATGGAAGTGTGGGCGCTGGAAGCTTATGGCGCGGCGCACACGCTGCAGGAGATCTTGACGGTGAAATCCGACGACGTGCGCGGCCGCTCGAAAGTTTACGAAGCGATCGTCAAAGGCGACAATTTGCCCGAGCCGGGTCTGCCGGAATCGTTCAACGTGCTCATTCGTGAATTGCAAGGCCTCGGTCTCGATATAGAGTTGCTCGACGAGCCCGAAAACGGCAAGTCGTGACGTAACCCCTACGGGCGCAGCCAGACAACTCGTCTGGCAAGGAGTTGGTTGGTTTAAATTAAACGAAATGGAAGATCAACGAGGACATAGTTGTTTAATGTTAGGCTATGGAATAGATGGCCGTCGATTCACGCTGTTTGTTCACCCAAAGATGACTACTTGGCGGTAATCACCGCCTATGTTCCAGACGAAAAACAGTGGGAAGAAAGCTTTAGAGCGAGGCGAAAGCCATGACGTGTATTTATTGCAAGGGCAAAATGGAGCGGAAAACAGCTCCGTTTCAAATTAACCGGAAAGGTTATCACCTGGTTTTGAGTGCTATTCCCGCGTGGGTTTGTACTCAATGTGGCGAAGTATATTTTGAAGAAGCCGAAGTAGAATCAGTTCAAGATGTTCTTAAGGCCGTGGATGAACAGACAGAAAAATTAGCCATGGCAGCGTAATTTGTACGTTGTCTGCCACGCTGCTCGCGTTGAGGGAGCTAATAAAAAGTGAAATGGCTCATGCGCTGATTGGTGCAAGCCAAAAGCTGCGAATCATAACTCTCATTTGAAGCCTATGAATGTTTTCGCCAAACAGGACACGGCCGCACGCCGCAACTTCGGTTCGATTGCGATTCGGCTGGCGTCTCCGGATAAAATTCTGGAGCGGTCGCATGGTGAGGTAACCAAACCGGAGACGATCAATTATCGTTCTTTCAAGCCGGAGAAAGACGGCCTGTTCTGCGAAAAAATTTTCGGCCCGGTCCGTGACTGGGAATGCCATTGCGGCAAATATAAACGCATTCGGTACAAGGGCATCGTGTGCGACCGTTGCGGCGTCGAGGTGACCACCAAATCGGTCCGGCGCGAGCGCATGGGACACATCTATCTGGCGGTGCCGGTCGTGCATATTTGGTATTGGAAGTCGCTGCCCACCAAGATCGGTTATTTGTTGGGAATCGGCGTCAAGGATCTCGAGCGCATCGTCTACTACGAATCGTATGTGGTGATTCAGCCGGGCAACACCGGCCTGAAACCGAAAAGCCTGCTCAGCGAAGAAGATTATTTTAGAATCACCAGCGAATATCCCGAGCTGGCCGAAGGCAGCGATGACGATCCCGATCGCTTTCTTGCCATGATCGGCGGCGATGCGGTTCTCGAGCTGCTGCGGCGCACCGACGTCGATAGGCTGTCGGTAGAATTGCGCGCGCAGGTGAAGACGGAAACTTCTTTCCAGCGCAAGGCTGATGCGCTGAAGCGGTTGAAAGTTATCGAAGCGTTGAAAAAAAGCGGCAACCGGCCGGACTGGATGATCATGTCCGTGATTCCGGTCATCCCGCCGGAATTGCGCCCGCTGGTGCCTTTGGAAGGCGGCCGCTTTGCCACGTCGGATTTGAATGATTTGTATCGGCGCGTCATCATTCGCAACAACCGCCTCAAGAAACTGAAAGAGATCAAAGCGCCGGAAGTGATTTTGCGCAACGAGAAGCGCATGCTGCAAGAGGCAGTCGATGCGCTCTTCGACAACGGCCGGAAAACTGCAGCGGTGCGCGGCGACGGCAATCGCCCGTTGAAATCGCTCTCCGATATGCTGCGCGGCAAGCAGGGCCGTTTCCGCCAAAACTTGCTGGGCAAGCGCATCGATTATTCCGGCCGCTCGGTTATCGTCGTCGGTCCGGAATTGAAGCTGCACCAGTGCGGCTTGCCGAAGGAAATGGCGCTGGAGCTGTTCAAGCCGTTCGTCATTCGCAAGCTGGTCGAGCGCAGCATTGCGAAGACGGTCAAGAGCGCGAAGAAATTGGTGGATCGCCGCGACACGACGGTGTGGGATATTCTCGAAGAGATCATCGAAGATCATCCGATTCTGCTCAACCGCGCGCCGACGCTGCACCGGCTCGGCATTCAAGGTTTTCAGCCGTCGCTGATCGAAGGCAAGGCCATTCAGATTCATCCGCTCGTGTGCGCCGCGTTCAATGCCGATTTCGACGGCGATCAGATGGCGGTGCATGTGCCACTGTCGTATTATGCTCAAGTGGAAACGCGCTTGTTGATGTTGTCGAGCCACAACATCCTGTCGCCGGCCAGCGGCCGCCCGTTGGCGATTCCGAGCCAGGACATGGTGTTGGGCATTTATTATTTGACCAAGGCGAAGAACAGCGATCACGGCGAAGGCAAAAATTTCGCTAATTCTGATGAAGTGAATATCGCCTGGAACGACGGCAAAATGGGCTTGCACGCGCGCATCAAAGTGCGCATCGACGGCAAGCTGATCGAGACGACGGTCGGCCGGGCTATTTTCAACCGCATCATTCCGAAGGAGATCGGCTACGTCAACGAGCTGCTCACCAAAAAACGCCTGGAAGAATTGGTGTCGCAGATTTACAAGCAGCTCGGCAACTACCGCACTGCGAACTTTCTCGACGAGCTGAAGGAGCTCGGCTTCTTTTTTGCCATGCGCGCGGGCGTGACGGTCGGCATCGAAGACGTGATCATTCCGGAGGAAAAGCAAGCGTATTTGGATTCGGCCTTCAAGAAAACGCAGACCATCCAGTCGCAATACGAAAAAGGCGTCATCACCGACGGTGAGCGGTACAACAAGATCATCGACATTTGGACGCACACGACGAGCGACGTGGCCGACAAGATGTTTCAGCGCTTGAAGAGCGATCGCCAGGGTTTCAATCCGATTTTCATGATGGCGGACTCCGGTGCGCGCGGCTCCAAAGAGCAAATCCGCCAGCTCGCCGGCATGCGCGGTTTGATGGCCAAGCCGCAAAAGAAGATGACCGGCCAGATGGGCGAAATTATCGAGAATCCGATTACGGCGAATTTCCGCGAAGGCCTGTCGGTGTTGGAGTATTTCATTTCCACCCACGGCGCGCGCAAAGGTTTGGCCGACACCGCGTTGAAGACGGCGGACGCCGGTTATCTGACGCGCCGCTTGGTCGATGTGGCGCAAGATATGATCGTGTCCAAGGATGACTGCGGCACGATTCTCGGCTTGCGTATCGGCGATTTGAAAGAAGGCGAAGAGGTTATCGAGCCGTTGCGCGACCGTATTCTCGGCCGCGTCGTCGCGGAAGATGTGTATGATCCGGATAGCGGTGACGTGATTATCGAGTCCGGCCATTTGATCGACGAGGAGGTCGCGGATAGAATCGCCGCGGTCGGCATCGAGACGGTTTATATTCGCTCGGTGTTGACGTGCGAGGCGGAGCGCGGGGTTTGTGCGGCGTGCTACGGACGCAATCTGGCTTCCGGCAAGATTGCCGATCTCGGCGAAGCGATCGGCGTGATGGCGGCGCAATCCATTGGCGAGCCGGGCACGCAGCTTACGTTGCGCACTTTCCATATCGGCGGCACGGCGTCGCGCATCGCGGCGCAGTCACAAGTCGCCGCCAAGATGGAAGGCCGCGCCAGTTTTGAGAACGTCAAGTTCATTCAACAGGAAGACGGAACGACGATCGCGGTCGGCCGCAACGGCAAGCTGAAAGTCATCGACGAGAACAACCGCGTGACGGCGCAATACATCATTCCTTACGGCGCCAACGTGCGGGTGGCGGAAGGCGACCGCGTGCAGCAGGCGCAGGTGATGTTCAGTTGGGATCCGTACACGGCCAGCATTCTCTCGAATCATGATGGCGTCGTGAAGTTCACGGATATCAAAGAGAACGTCACCATGCGCGAAGAGCTGGACGAGACCACCGGCCTCAAGCAGCGCGTCATCATCGAAACGCGCTTGCGCAACTTAAGCCCGCAGGTTCAAATCGTCGATGCGAACGGGAAGAAGTTGAGCAGCTATATTTTGCCGACGCGTTCGTATCTGCAAGTACACGACGACGAAGAAGTCAAGGCGGGCACCGTGCTGGTGAAAATTCCGCGTGAAATCGCCAAAACGCGCGACATCACCGGCGGCTTGCCGCGGGTGGCGGAATTATTCGAGGCGCGCCGGCCCAAAGAACCGGCCATCGTCAGCGAAATCGACGGCCAGGTCAAGTTCGGCGAAATCCGCCGCGGCATCCGCAAGGTTTCCATCATTTCGCACGACGGCAAGGAAGAAAAAGTTTATCAGATTCCTTACGGCAAGCACGTGCTGGTTCACGACGGCGATTACGTGCAAGCCGGCGAGAAGCTCTCGGAAGGTTCGGTGGCGCCGCAGGATATTCTCAATATCATGGGCCCGAACCGGGTGCAGGAATATCTGGTGAACGAGATTCAGGAAGTTTATCGTCTGCAAGGCGTGCGCATCAACGACAAGCACATCGAGGTGATCGTGCGCCAGATGCTGCAGAAGGTCAAGATCGAAGCCCCCGGCGATACCGAATATCTCGAGGGCGAGCAGGTCGATAAAATCCGTTTCCTGCAGCGCAACGAGGAAATTCGCAATAAAGTCGCGGTCAGCGATCCCGGCGACTCGAAGTTCAAAATCGATACATTGCTGGAGCGCAGCGAAGTGGACAAAATCAACGAAAAGCTGGCGAAGAGCAACAAGGCATTGGTGCAAGTGCGTCCGGCGCAACCGGCCACGTTCCAGCCGCTGCTCTTGGGCATCACGAAGGCTTCGTTGACGACGGATAGCTTCATTTCGGCGGCGTCGTTCCAGGAGACGACACGCGTGTTGACCGAAGCCTCGGTGGAGGGCAAAGTCGACAATCTGCTCGGCCTGAAAGAAAACGTCATTATGGGCAACCTGATCCCCGCCGGCACCGGCTTGAACAAGTTCAAGCGTATGCGCATTTCGGTGGACGGCCAGACTGATGAGATGGAAGAAGCGCTGCAATCCGCGGCGGGATAAACGCGTGTTTGCAAAGATTGTGCAAAATGTGAAAAAAAAAGTTGCTTTTCGCGTAAAATTTAGTTATATTTTCTGTTTGTGTATTTGAAGGAGGCAATTTGCCGACGATAAATCAGTTGGTTCGTTTAGGGCGAGAGAAGCTGCGGCGGAAGACTTCCGCGCCGGCGCTCACGGGATCGCCGCAACGGCGAGGTGTTTGTACGCGTGTTTATACGACCACCCCGAAAAAGCCCAACTCGGCGTTGCGCAAGGTGGCGCGGGTGCGTCTGACAAATCAGTACGAGGTGACCGCTTATATTCCCGGCGAAGGGCATAATTTGCAGGAACACTCAATCGTGCTCATTCGCGGCGGCCGGGTGAAGGATCTTCCCGGCGTGCGCTATCATATCGTCCGCGGCGTCTACGATACCAGCGGCGTGAATGATCGCAAGCAGGGACGCTCGAAGTACGGCACCAAGCGCAAGAAAGCGGCGGCGTAGCGTAACCCAAACGACCTTATCTGTCAGGCCGTTCAGTGAATCCAATGCAGAAATGTCATGGATTATAATATAGCAATTTATGCGAAGAAAAAGAGCTGATAAGCGGGAAGTGCTGCCCGATCCGAAATTCAACAGCATTCTGGTGACCAAGTTCATCAACAGCTTGATGCACGAAGGCAAACGCAGTGTGGCGGAACAAATTTTTTACAAAGCCATCGCTGTGATCGGTCAACGGACCAACAAAGAGGGCGTGAGCATTTTCCAGAAAGCCATCGATAACGTGAAGCCGCTTCTGCAAGTCAAGTCTCGGCGTGTCGGCGGCGCCAACTACCAGGTCCCGGTCGAAGTTTCGTCGGAGCGCCGGCAGGCGTTGGCGATTCGTTGGCTGATTAGTTATGCCCGCGAGCGCGGTGAAAAGACCATGTCCGATAAATTGGCCTCGGAACTCATCGCCGCCTCCAACAGTGAAGGTAACGCGATCAAGAAGCGCGAAGACACTCATAAGATGGCGGAAGCCAACAAAGCCTTTGCCCATTTCAGGTGGTAAGGCCGGGCGCGACTTTTAGAAATAATCAAAAGCATTGAAAATTTTCAATTTGCAATTTTCAATGCTGTGCAGTTGAGTTTGCCAAATTTTAATGTTTTTGGAGAAGTACCCTCGAAGTGATAAACTATTTTCTCCATACCTCAGGAGAAGGTCGCTTCACGGTGTTCTCTTGATGAGTTATGGAGTTTTTTTATGTCTAAAAATAACGACAACTACGATCTAAGCAAAACGCGCAACATCGGCATTATGGCCCACATCGATGCCGGCAAGACCACGACAACGGAGCGTATTCTTTATTACACGGGCAAAATCCATCGTATTGGCAACGTGGACGACGGCAATACCGCGACCGATTGGATGGAGCAGGAAAAAGAACGCGGCATTACGATTACTTCCGCCGCCATTTCCTGCGTATGGAAAGACCACAATATCAATATCATTGACACGCCCGGGCATGTGGATTTTACCATCGAAGTCGAGCGGTCGTTGCGCGTTTTGGACGGCGCGATCGCTTTGTTTTGCGCCGTCGGCGGCGTGGAGCCGCAATCCGAAACGGTTTGGCGGCAAGCCGACCGTTATCGCGTGCCGCGTATCGCTTTCATTAATAAGATGGATCGCGTCGGCGCCGATTTTTACGTCGCTTTAAAAATGATTCGCGAGCGCCTCGGCGCGCACGCCGTGCCGTTGCAGATTCCGATGGCGGAAGGCGATCTATTTACCGGCCTCATCGATCTGATCAAGATGAAGGCTGTCGTATATAAAGATGATACGCTTGGCGTCGAGTGGGAAGAGATTGATATTCCCCAAGAACTACAAGCCAAGGCCAAGGAATATCGCACGCACCTGCTCGAAGCCGTCTCCGAATACGATGATACTTTATTAGAGAACTACCTGCACGACCAGCCGATTACGGAAGATGAAATCCGCGCGGCCATTCGCAAGGCCACGATTGACGTGAGCATGGTTCCCGTTCTATGTGGCGCGTCGTACAAAAACAAAGGTGTGCAGCGCCTGCTCGATGCGGTGAATTATTATTTGCCCTCGCCGCTGGATACGCCGGAGACGAAGGGAACTCACCCCAAGACCGGCGAGGAAATCGTCCGCAAACCCGACCCGGCGGCGCCGCTGGCGGCTTTGGCTTTCAAGATTATGACCGATCCTTACGTCGGCAAGCTGACGTATTTTCGCGTCTATTCCGGCACGGTTGAAGCGGGAAGCTACGTTTATAACAGCACCACCGGCAAAAAAGAGCGCATCGGCCGCATCCTTTTGATGCACGCGGACAAGCGCGAGGATATTAAGGAAGCGCGCGCCGGCGACATCGTGGCGGCGGTGGGCTTGAAAGATACGAAAACCGGGCACACGTTGTGCGCGGAGAATAAGCAAATCGTGCTCGAATCGATGCACTTTCCGGAACCGGTCATTTCCGTGGCCATCGAGCCGAAAACCAAAGCCGATCAGGACAGGCTGGGCGAATCCTTGAACAAGCTGGCGGATGAAGACCCGACCTTCCGAATTCGCACCGACGAAGAGACCGGCCAAACGCTGATCTCCGGCATGGGCGAGTTGCACCTGGAAATTCTCGTCGATCGCTTGCTGCGCGAGTTCAAAGTGCATGCGCACGTCGGCAAGCCGCAGGTGGCTTATAAAGAGACGATTCGCAAGAAGGTTGAGGCGGAAGGCAAATTCGTGCATCAATCCGGCGGTCGCGGCCAATTCGGACATGTGGTTATCGAAATGGAGCCGAACGAACCGGGCAAGGGATTCGAGTTTGAGAGCCAGATTATTGGCGGCGTCGTTCCGAAAGAATACGTCAAGCCGACGATGGAAGGCATCCGGCAAGCGATGCATACGGGTGTAATAGCCGGCTATCCGATGGTCGATATCAAAGTGGCGTTGGTTGACGGCTCTTACCACGAGGTCGACTCTTCGGAAATGGCCTTCAAAATCGCCGGTTCGATGGCATTCAAGGATGCGGCGAAACGGGCCAGCCCGGTGTTGTTGGAGCCAATGATGGATGTGGAAGTGGTGGTTCCGGAGGATTACTTGGGCCAGGTGATGGGCGATTTAAATTCCCGGCGGGGACGCATTCGTGGGTTCGTGCCGCGACGCGACGCGCAGGTGGTTGCAGCCTCGGTGCCATTGGGTGAGATGTTTGGCTATGCCACGATACTGCGTTCGCTGACGCAGGGGCGCGCGATTTACACCATGCAATTTTCACATTACGAGCCGGTGCCGCAATCCTTGGCAGAAAGTTTGACGGAAAGCAAAGCCCAAGCCGTCAGATGAGCGGATTCGTCACGGCCAATGACCTAAAATTTTGAAAACGAGCTAATAACGCACAAAGTTTTTTCGGGAGGCTGATTCATGGCTAAACAGAAATTCGAGCGCAACAAGCCGCACATCAACATCGGCACGATCGGGCACGTTGACCACGGCAAAACGACGTTGACGGCGGCCATCACGTTGGTGCTTTCCAAGCGCGGCCTTGCTCAGTACCGCAGCTACGACTCCATTGACAACGCTCCGGAAGAGAAGGCGCGCGGCATTACGATCAATACGGCTCACGTCGAGTACGAGACCGGCAAACGTCACTACGCGCACGTGGACTGCCCGGGTCATGCGGACTACGTCAAGAACATGATTACCGGCGCAGCCCAAATGGACGGCGCGATTCTGGTGGTGAGCGCGGCCGACGGCCCGATGCCGCAAACCCGCGAGCACATCTTGCTGGCGCGGCAGGTCGGTGTGCCCAAAATCGTCGTGTACCTCAATAAAGTCGATATGGTCGACGATCCGGAGTTGCTGGATCTCGTCGAGCTGGAGATGCGCGATTTGTTGAAAGAATACCAGTTCCCCGGCGATGAAATTCCCATCGTTCGTGGCAGCGCCCTCGAAGCTTTGACGCATCCGGACGATGCGGTCAAAAACAAGAGCGTCATCGAGTTGATGACCGCGGTCGATGATTATTTCCCGATCCCGCAGCGCGAAGTTGACAAGCCGTTCCTGATGCCGGTGGAAGACGTGTTTTCGATCACCGGTCGTGGCACGGTCGGCACGGGCCGTATCGAGCGCGGTCGCATCAAAGTTGGCGAAAAAGTCGAAATCGTCGGCTTGACCACGACGCGCGAGAGCGTCGTGACCGGCGTTGAAATGTTCCGCAAGCTGCTCGATTTCGGCGAAGCGGGCGACAATGTCGGCTTGCTGCTGCGCGGTGTTGAAAAAGAAGAGTTGGAGCGCGGCATGGTCATCTCGGCTCCCGGCTCGATTACGCCGCATACCAAGTTTATGGGCGAAGTCTACGTTCTCAAGAAAGAAGAAGGCGGTCGCCACACGCCTTTCTTTAACGGCTATCGTCCGCAGTTTTATTTTCGCACCACCGACGTGACCGGTGTGGCGAATTTGCCGACCGGCGTGGAAATGGTGATGCCGGGCGACAACATCACGATGGAGATTCAGTTGATCGCACCGATCGCCATGGAAGACGGCTTGCGCTTCGCGATTCGCGAAGGCGGCCGCACCGTTGGCGCCGGCGTCGTGACCAAGGTGATTGAATAGGCTAATCCCGCAACGCGGGGTCGGCCCAGAAAAGATTGGGCATTGCCAACAGCGATGCCCATTGTTTTGTTAAATCATAAGTAAAGTCGGACTTGCGTGCGAGACGCGAAGTCCGGCTTGGGCAACAGGTTTTGTAAAATTTGAGAAGTCGTTTAGCCCAAGCCGGACTTCACTTGCTCAAGCGATGCAAGTCTGGCTTAACTAAATGCGGAGCGCATATCCGTGGTAGGGCAAAAAATTCGCATTAAACTGAAAGCGTATGATCATCGTCTGATCGACAAATCGACCGACAAGATCATTCGCACGGCCAAGCAAACCGGTGCGGCGATTGCCGGCCCCATTCCGTTGCCGACGAATCGTTCCGTTTATACGGTGTTGCGCTCGCCGCACGCGGACAAAAAATCGCGCGAGCAATTTGAGACCCGCATCCATAAACGGCTGATCGACATTCTCAATTCCACCCCCAAGACTGTCGATGCCTTGATGAAGCTCGAATTGCCGGCCGGCGTCGATGTGGAGATTAAGGTCTGAACATGAGTGGATTGATCGGCAAAAAGTTGGGCATGACCCGCATCTTTGACGAGAAGGGCAACGATGTGCAGGTCAGCGTTATTCAAACCGGCCCCTGCTTCGTCACCGAGATTCGCACCCAGGATCGGCACGGCTACGACGCCTTGCAGCTTGGTTTCGAGGAGAAGCGTGACAAAAGCGTGAAGCAGCCGGAGCGCGGCCATTTCAAAAAATCCGGCGTCAAGCCGATGCGCTATCTGCGCGAGTTCCGCACCTTCGACGTCAGCCAATTCAAGCTCGGCGATGTGATCAAGGCTGATATTTTTCAGGTTGGCGAAGAGGTGAAGGTGATCGGCATCTCGAAGGGCAAGGGCTTTCAAGGCGTGATGAAGCGCCATCACTTCGGCGGTGGTCCGGTCAGCCACGGCCAAAGTGACCGCCGGCGCGCACCCGGCTCGGTGGGAGGCAGTTCGTATCCCTCCCGTGTGTTCAAAGGCACGCGGATGGCAGGCCAAATGGGCAATGCGCGTATCACCGTTCGTAATTTGAAGGTCGTACGCATTGATGCGGAAAATAACATTGTGATGGTGCGCGGCGGCATTCCCGGCGCACGCAATGGCATGGTGTTGATTTCAAAGTAATGGTTCGTAGTAGTGCCTTTAGGCATCTCACGTTGTAATCAATTAAGCGCTGAAGCTGAATATTGAACACTCGGCCCCTAAAGGGGCTACTACAAAATTTTAAATCATGCAAATCGACGTTTATACCAAAGACGGCCAAAAATCAGGCCGAACCATAGAGTTGCCGGATAGTGTTTTCGGCATCGAGCCGAACGAGCACGTGGTTTACCTGGCGGTTAAAGCGTATCGAGCTAATCAACACCAGGGCACGCACATGACGAAAAATCGCAAGCTCGTGCGCGGCGGCGGCAGGAAACCGTGGAAGCAAAAAGGTCGCGGCGTGGCGCGCGCCGGAACGATACGCTCGCCGCTCTGGGTCGGCGGCGGCCGCGTTTTTGGTCCGGTTCCGCATGATTACTATGAAAAGATTAACAAAAAAACGAGCCGCTTGGCGAGAAAGTCGGTGCTCTCCAGCAAAGCCAAAGACGGGCAGTTGACCGTCGTCGAAGATTTTACGGTGGAGAGCGGCAGAACCAAAGACATGGTCGCCGTTCTCAAGAGTTTTGCCGCCGATAACGTGAAGGCGCTTTTTCTGTTGCCCAAGCAAGACGCGATGTTGTTGCGCGCGGGAAACAACATCCCGACGCTCAACGTGCAGGTTGCGCCTTCGGCTTCGGTTTATGATTTGCTGAACTGCAAAAAGTTGTTCATTCAAGAAAGCGCGATTGCCGGCATCGCAGGAGTTTTGGCGGCATGAGACATACGGAAGATGTTTTGCTCAAGCCGGTGCTGACGGAAAAGATGCTGAATCTTTCCGAAAAGCTCGGCAAGTATGGCTTCGAGGTGCAGCGGGAGGCCAATAAGCTTGAGATCAAGCGCGCGGTTGAGAAGAAATTCGACGTGACCGTCGAAGCGGTGCGCGTGGTCAATCTCAAGGGCAAGACCAAACGCATGAGCACACGCCGCGGCATGACGTTCGGCCGGCGCAGCGACCGCAAGAAGGCGGTGGTGACGCTGCAAAAAGGGCAGAAGATCGATTTCTTTGCCGGGAAATAATAAGTAGTCCCCGCCCCTTGCCCCGCTCAGTCTCCATAGCTTTTATTATGGAAGCGGGACGGAGTGGGCGGCTTTCGAAGTAGAAATTTCTGTTTTCTCCAAAGTGCCCCACAAGGGGGCAGGACTACAATAACCGAATTTTTTATGGGCATAAAGACATTCAAACCTACGACGCCGAGCTTGCGTTTTACCTCGACGCCGACATTTGAAGAGATTACCAAAACGACGCCGGAGCGGTCGTTGCTCGCGCCGCTATCAAAAAGCGGCGGGCGAAACAATCTCGGCAGAACGACCTCGCGCTTTCGCGGCGGCGGCCACAAGCGGAGATATCGCCTGGTTGATTTTAAACGCAACAAGCGCGACGTTCCGGCCAAAGTAGCGGCGATCGAATACGATCCCAATCGTTCGGCACGGATTGCGCTGCTGCACTATGCTGACGGCGAGAAACGCTATATTTTGGCGCCGGTCGGTTTACAGGTCGGCGATACGGTGGTGGCCGGTGAGAATGCGGAGTTTCGCGTGGGCAATGCCATGCCGTTGCGGAATGTGCCGGTCGGCACGACGGTACACAATGTCGAACTCCGGCTCGGACGCGGCGGCCAGCTTGGACGTAGCGCCGGCACCGCGATTCAGCTCATGGCGCGTGAAGGTGATCAGGCGCAACTGCGTTTGCCTTCCGGCGAAGTGCGCAAAGTGCGCTCCGAATGTTACGCGACGATCGGCCAAGTCGGCAATTTGGATCACGAAAATATCTCGATTGGCAAAGCCGGGCGCAACCGGTGGTTGGGCTGGCGTCCGCACGTGCGCGGCGTCGCCATGAACCCGGTCGATCATCCCATGGGCGGCGGCGAAGGCAAGAGTTCCGGCGGCCGGCACCCGACTTCGCCATGGGGACAAAAGTCCAAAGGTTTGAAGACACGCAAAAAACGCAAGCCGTCGAGCAAATACATTGTTAAGAGACGCGATAAATAAATTGTGAAAAACTTTAGTTTTGCGATGCTAAAGCCTCGCACTCCGGTTCCATCAATATAGGAAGCATTCATGCCTCGCAGCGTTAAAAAAGGCCCGTTTGTGGATGCCAATCTGTCGAAGCGAATTGAACAGATGAACAACCGCAACGAGAAAAAAGTGGTGAAAACCTGGGCGCGGCGTTCGATGATCATTCCGGATTTTGTCGGACACACGCTGGCGATTCACAACGGGAACAAGTTTGTCCCGGTTTACATCAGCGAAAATATGGTCGGCCACAAGCTGGGCGAGTTTTCGCCGACCCGCATCTTCCGCGGGCACGCCGGCAAAGGTTCGGCTGAAAAAACGACCAAAGTGGCAGGCGCCCCGCCGGCGGCGGCGCCACAAAAATAGTTCGTAGTAGTGCCCTGCGGGCGTAGCCTTCAGGCACTGGTGTCGGGATAAAGATAGTTTTCAAAATTTCAACCGAGTTTGGTTTTCAAACATCTTGCGCCTTAAGGCGCTACTACAAACTTCTTTCTGGGAGTTACTTTTAAAAATGGAAGCAAGAGCGATAGCGCGATATATTCGGATGTCCCCTCGCAAAGTTCGCCGTGTCATTGATTTGGTGCGCGGCCAGGAGGTGGATGCGGCACTCAATGCGCTGCACTTTTTGCGCAAGCGGGCGGCGCTGCCGATCGAGAAGACGTTGCGTTCGGCGGTGGCCAACATGATGAACAACCCCGGCGCTAAAAAAATCGATCCGGAGAATCTTTACGTCAAAACCGCCTTTGTCGATAGCGGTTTTACCATGAAGCGGTTTCGTGCCGGCTCGATGGGCCGCGCCTCGCGCATTCGCAAGCGCTCTTGCCATATTACGATTGTCGTTTCCGAATACGAACCTACGATTAAAGCTTAGGAGGTTGCTTGGGCCAGAAAACACACCCCATCGGTTTCCGTCTCGGCATCGTTCGTGATTGGGAATCCAACTGGTTCGGCGGACGCAAGTTCGGCGATAAGCTGAAAGACGATCTGCGTCTGCGGCTTTACATTCGCAGCCGCTTGCAGCGCGCCAGCATCTCGATGATTCAAATCGAGCGTGATCCTTCGGACAAACGCATCACGGTGACGATTCACACGGCGCGTCCGGGCATCGTCATCGGCCGCAAAGGCGCAGAAGTGGACAAGCTGAAAGAAGAGCTGAAGCGCGTGACCGGCAAGGAGATTCAGCTCAACATCAACGAGATCAAGCGCCCGGAGTTGGATGCCTATTTGGTCGCCGAAAGTATAGCGGGCCAGCTCGAGGCGAAAATTTCGTTTCGGCGCGCGATGAAGAAGGCGATCATGAGCACGATGCGCATGGGCGCGGAGGGCGTGCGTATTCTTTGCTCGGGCCGTCTGGGCGGCGCGGAAATGGCGCGCCGCGAGCAATATAAAGAAGGCCGCATTCCGCTGCACACGTTGCGGGCGGATATTGATTTTGCGAGAGCTACGGCGAAGACCACGTATGGCGCCATCGGCGTTAAAGTCTGGATTTGCAAAGGCGAGATTTTGGGCGACGGGCGAAATTTGGGCTCCGGTATGTAAGTTTGGACAGTATCTGAAGAATATGTTATAGAGAGGGTTTTTGTTTTATGTTAATGCCAAAACGCGTCAAGTTCCGCAAGCAGCAGCGTGGCCGCATGAAAGGCAAAGCCCAGCGCGGTTCGACCATCGCGTTCGGAGAATACGGGTTGAAGGCGTTGGAGCCGGCGTGGATCACCGCCCGGCAAATCGAGGCGGCGCGTATCGCTATCACCCGCTCGATCAAGCGCGGCGGCCGGGTGTGGATTCGCATATTTCCGGACAAGCCGTTCACGGAAAAGCCGGCGGAAACGCGCATGGGAAAAGGCAAAGGCAATCCGGAATACTGGGTTGCTGTCGTCAAGCCCGGACGTATTTTATTTGAGTTGGGCGGCGTGGAAGAAGAAGTGGCGCGCCAAGCGATGCGGCTGGCGGCGCACAAGCTGCCGATCAAAACGCGCTTTGTGAGCCTAACCGGTTTTGGCGAGTAAAAATGTTAGCCGGTTGACCAGTTGGCCGGTTAATAGAGTTGATATGTCAATTATGGAATGCTTATAATAAACAGGCTAACGGGCAAACAGGCTAACCGGCAAACAGTGAAGCAATATGAAGATGCACGAAATCAAAGAGCTGCCCCCCGCGGAGTTGGCGCATCGTTTGAAAGATCTGAATGAAGAGTATCAGAATTTTCGGTTCCAACACGCCACGCGGCAATTGGATAATCCATTGCGGCTGCGTTTAGTCCGCCGCGATATTGCGCGCGTCAAAACGGTTTTGCAAGAATATAAAACCGGCCGGCGCAAACCACGCCAGGCCACGGTTTGATTTGATGATTACGGAAAATAGTTTATGACTGAAATGACAAGTGTAGCTCCACAGGAAAGCGGCTCGGATCTTTTAACGAGCCGGGCGAATCGCAAGACCAAGACCGGAAAAGTGGTCAGCCACAAGATGCACAAGAGCATGGTGATTAGTGTCGAGCGGCAGGTCAAACACGCGCTCTACGGCAAATACATCAGGAAAACGTCCACCTTCATGGTTCACGACGAAAACAATGACGCGAAGGAAGGGGATACCGTGCTGATTATGGAAACCCGTCCGTTGAGCAAAAGAAAACGCTGGCGGCTGGTCGAGATATTGGAGCGCGCCAAGTAAACCCCTACGGGCGTAGCCAGACCACCGGTCTGGGCCGGAGCGTCTGATAGTACCGATATTGCAAAATGCGGAATAGACGAAACGATTGCAACCCGAAGAATGGAATTGACGGGAGATAGAGAAGAATGATTCAGGAATATACACGATTGAACGTGGCAGACAACACCGGCGCCAAAAAGGTGATGTGCATCCGCGTTATTGGCGGCAGCCGGCGCCGTTACGGCACGGTAGGTGACGTGGTGGTGGTGGCCGTCAAAACGGCGTTGGCCGGCGGTGCGATCAAAAAGGGCGAGATCAGCCACGCAGTGATTGTGCGGACCCAAAGGGCGGTGCGGCGTGCGGACGGCTCGTATATTCGTTTTGACGACAATGCGGCGGTTTTGATTAATGAAGCCAAGGAGCCGAAGGGCACGCGCATTTTCGGGCCGGTGGCGCGCGAGCTGCGTGACAAGCAATACATGAAGATTGTCTCGTTAGCGCCGGAAGTGCTGTAGGTTCGTCGTTACGCCTTCAGGCGTTAATGGATTGCTATAGAGGCAATTTTCAAACGAAAGTTGTAAGTAAAAAATTTGTATATCCGAACACTTGTGAGCGCCATACGTTTGATCTCTAAAGAGATTACGACGGGCGCTATTTTTGAGAAAACGACATGCATATCCGCAAGGACGATCAGGTTTTAGTCATTTCAGGCAATCATCGCGGCAAAAAAGGGCGCGTGTTGAAAATTTTTCCGGAGCGTGATCGCGTTATCGTGGAAGGCGTGCAATTAATCAAGCGCCATACGCGTCCGACCCAACGCAATCCGCAAGGCGGCATTGTGGAAAAGGAAGGGCCGGTTCACGTTTCCAACCTTATGTTGGTCTGCCCGAAGTGCAATACGCCGACGCGCGTCAATTCCCGGATTAGTTCGAGCGAGGGTAAAGCCTCACGCAACCGTGCGCGTATTTGCAAAAATTGCGGTGAAATGATTTTGGCGGCGAAAAATTAACGCGGACGGCATGGACTAAGGCGGAAGCCGTGGCAGTGTTTGATGAGCCGCAGCCGGACCAATAAAAATTCTTGCTGAAAAAGCAAAAATTTGATTGCTACGTTTAGTGAAACCATGAGCGAAGAGAAACCCAAAGACCAGGAAAAGAGCAAAGCCAAGTCCCCCGCAGCCGAAGCCCCAAAGGGTGACAAGGCCGCCAAGGCGGAAGCCAAAGGCGAAGGCAAGCCGAAAGGTGAGGGCAAGCCTAAGGGTGAAGGCAAAGAATCAGCTAAGGGCCAAAAAGGCGGCAAGAGCAAAGGCGAGGGCAAGGCGCAAGAAAAAGACGGCGGCAAGCAGCTTGTCGATCGTCCGCTGGATGGATACGTTCCGCGCATGATGACGATGTATAGGCAGGAGATCGTGCCGGCGCTGAGCAAGCGTTTCAGCTACAAGAATGTCATGCAAGTTCCGCGGCTCGATCGTATCGTCGTGAATATGGGCGTCGGTGAGGCGGTGGAAGATCAAAAGCATTTGGATCACGCCACGGAAGATTTACAAACGATTAGCGGACAAAAGCCGGCGATCCGGCGCTCGAAAAAATCGATCTCGAATTTCAAGCTGCGCCAGGGCATGCCGATCGGCTGCATGGTGACGCTGCGGCGCTGGCGCATGTACGAGTTTCTCGACCGGTTTATCAGCCTCGCCGTGCCGCGCGTGCGCGATTTTCGCGGCCTGCCGGAGAATTCTTTCGACGGCCGCGGCAACTATTCCGTCGGCATCAAAGAGCAAATCATTTTTCCGGAAATCAATTACGATAAGGTGTCGAAGGTTCGTGGCATGAACATCACATTCGTGACCACGGCGAGAACCGACGAAGAAGCGCACGAGCTGCTCGCGGCTTTCGGCATGCCTTTCCGGAAGCGCTAATAACCACCGCGGACGGAATGGACAGACGCGGAGGGGATTAACGTTTTCCGTTATCGAACGAATATGAAGAAATAAAGGATCGAGAGTGGCAAGAAAAGCTTTGCGTGAAAAACAGCAGCGGCCGCCCAAATTCGCCGTGCGGCAATATAATCGCTGCATGCAATGTGGCCGCCGCCGCGCATACTTGCGCCGGTTCGGCGTCTGCCGTATTTGTTTTCGGAACCTCGCGCTCGACGGCAAAATTCCCGGCGTCACCAAGGCGAGTTGGTAGAGAAAAAAAGCGTTCGCCAGTTAGCTGGTTCGTCCCGACTTTCCTTCGATAAAAAATTAAGGAAAATCGGGGTTAATCTTTCAACGGGCCAACTGGCAAACAGGCTAACCGGCAAACTCATTAGAATTCATAGGAAAACGATAACATGCAAACTGATCCAATTGCCGATTTTCTGACGTCGATTCGTAATGCCGGAACGGCGGGACACCGCAAAGTCGATGTGCCGGCGTCGCGGCTGAAAACGGAAATCGCCAAACTTTTGCATTTCTACGGATACATTCAGGATTATTTGATCATCAAGGATGACAAACAAAACTTGTTGCGCCTTTATCTCAAGTATGATGAAAACGAAAAGCCCGTCATCAACGGCTTGAAGCGGGTGAGCACGCCGGGCGTTCGGCGTTATGTCGGCGTCAAGGAATTGCCGCGCGTGTTCAACAATTTCGGCATCGCCATTATTTCGACGCCGAAGGGACTTTTAGCCGAGCGTGATGCCCGCAAGCTGCACGTCGGCGGCGAAGTTTTGTGCCACGTTTGGTAGAAATGCTGAATTAAACTGCAAAAGAAAAACTGAGAAGGATCTATTGTGTCGCGCGTAGGCAAAAAACCCATATCAATTCCGTCCGGCGTGCAGATCGGCGTCGAGGGTTCCCGCATCAAGGTCAAGGGACCCAAAGGCGAGCTGCTGCGCGAGATCGATTCGCGCATGAGCGTCACCGTGTCGGACGGCACCCTGGTGGTGAATCGGGCCAATGACAACAAATTTTTTAAAGCTCTGCACGGGCTTTACCGCAGTTTGATCAACAACATGGTTGTCGGCGTCACCCAGGGCTTTGAAAAAAAGCTGGAGATCGTCGGGGTCGGTTTCAAGGCGGAGATGAAGAATAAACGTCTGACGCTGCAAATCGGCTATTCTCATCCGATCATCTTTGTGCCGCCGACGGATATCAACATCGCCTGCGAAACGCCGACGATGATTGCCGTGAGCGGCGTCGATAAAGAGCTGGTGGGGCAAATCGCGGCCAAGATTCGCGGTTTTCGGCCGCCGGAACCTTATAAAGGCAAGGGCATCAAATACACCGACGAAGTTGTTCGTCGCAAAGCCGGGAAAACGGCAGGGAGCTAAAACATAGGGTAGGATTGTGAGAGGCAAACCATCATATTTCAAAGACTTTAAAGACAAAAGAACTCTGGGAGAGCCAAAGTCTATGGGATTCAAGCGTGTGGATAAGCAACAGCGGCGCTTCAAGAAAAAGCGGATGATCCGCAAAAAGGTGTATGGCACCACGGAGCGCCCGCGGTTGGTTGTGTTCCGAAGTATCAAAAACATCTATGGTCAACTGGTTGACGATACGATCAAAAAGACGATAACGACTGTTTCCTCGCGCAGCAAAGAGCTGCAGGAGCAGTTGGCGAGCCTTCCGGACAAAAGCCAATCCGCCCGTATCGTCGGCAAGGCCTTGGCCACCAAAGCCTTGTCGCTGAATATTAAGAAGGTCGTATTTGATCGAAACGGCTATTTGTATCACGGCCGGGTGAAAGCGCTGGCGGAAGGCGCGCGCGAAGGCGGTTTACTGTTCTAAGTGGAGAACGATTGTGCGTAAAGACAGGGTCAGTTCAGGCGAGATGGAATTGAAGGAGCGGGTCGTCGCGATCAACCGCACTGCCAAAGTCGTGAAAGGCGGACGGCGTTTCGGTTTCAACGCGATCGTGGTCGTCGGTGACGGCAGAGGCAACGTTGGCTGCGGACTCGGCAAAGCCAAGGAAGTCAGCGATGCGATTGCCAAAGGCTCGGATAATGCCAAGAAAAGCCTTGTGCGTGTGCCCATTCTCAAGCAAACGTTGCCGCACGAGGTGAAAGCCAAATACGGCGCTGCCAAGGTTTTCCTGAAGCCGGCTTCCCCGGGCACGGGGGTGATTGCCGGCGGCCCGGTGCGGGCGATCATGGAAGCTGCCGGTGTGCAGGACGTGCTATCAAAATCGCTCGGCTCCTCCAACCCCCACAACGTCGTGAAAGCGACTATCGCAGCGTTGCAGCAGTTGATGGATGCGGCGACGATTGCGCGCCGGCGGGGCATGACAACGCAGGAGTTGTTCCATCGCAGACTAGTCGAAGGGTGAAAGTCTCATGAGCACAACCAAAAAATTAAAAATCACCCAGACTCGCAGCTATATCGGTCGTCCGCAAGATCAGCGTCAAACGCTCAAGGCTCTTGGCCTGCGCCGGATTCGCCATACGGTCGTTCACAACGACACACCCCAGATTCGTGGTATGGTCAATAAGGTCATTCATTTGATTCGCGTCGAAGAGGTTTGAGATGGATTTATCGAATTTGCACTATGCGCCGCGCTCGCGCAAGCCGCGCAAGCGCCTCGGCATCGGTGAAGGTTCCGGACACGGCGGCACTTCGACAAAGGGCCACAAAGGGCAGCTTTCGCGCGCCGGCACCAAAACCAACCCGTGGTTCGAGGGCGGACAGATGCCGCTGCAGCGCCGCTTGCCCAAGCGCGGCTTTACCAATATCTTCCGCGTCGAGTATCAAGTCGTCAACGTTGAAAGTCTGGCGCGCTTGAAGGAAGTTGCGGAAGTGACGCCGGCGGTGCTCTTTGAGCACGGATTGATCGGCAAGAAAAATCAGCGCGTCAAAGTTCTTGGCGACGGCAGCCTCGAAAAGGCTTTGGTGGTGCATGCCCACGCTTTCAGCAAGGCGGCGCAAGAAAAGATTGAAAAAGCCGGCGGAAAAATTCAGCTCGTGCCATAGCGAAAAATCATGCTCGAAAGCATTAAAAATATATTCAAAATTCCGGAGCTGAAAAAGCGCGTCGTGTTTACGCTCCTGGTGTTGTTGGTCGAGCGCATCGGCACGCACATCCCGGTTCCCGGAATCGACAGCCGCGTTCTTATTGAGTTTTTCAGCAGCGCGCAGGGCGGCGGCTTGCTTAGCTTGTACGACTTGTTCGCCGGCGGTGCGTTCAGCCGCGCCACCGTTTTCGCGCTGGGCATTATGCCCTATATCTCCGCCTCGATCATCATTCAACTGCTCGGCGCGGTAGTGCCTTTTTTTCAGCGCCTGCAAAAAGACGGCGGCGAAGAAGGGCGCAAAAAGATCACCCAGTACACGCGTTACGGCACGGTTCTCATCGCCGCGTTGCAAGCTTACGGCGTGAGCATCTTTTTGGAAAGCATTATCGTTTCCAATGGCGCCCGTGCCGTGCCCGATTCCGGTTGGAGTTTTCGCCTTTTGACCATGATCACGCTGACCTCCGGCACCGTGCTCATCATGTGGTTTGGCGAGCAGATCACCGAGCGCGGCATCGGCAACGGCGTATCGTTGATTATTTTTATCGGCATCATCGCGCGGCTGCCGGCGGCGTTTTTCGACGAGTTCCAGCAAATTCAAAGCGGCAACCGTGATATTTTGGCGGAAATCTTCCTCCTCGCCATCATGGTTGCCATCATCGCCTTGGTAGTGGCGCTGACGCAAGGGACGCGGAAAATTCCGGTGCAATATCCCAAGCGCGTCATTGGCCGCAAGATCGTGGGCGGGCAGAACACCCACATTCCGCTGCGCGTGAATACCGCCGGCGTCATGCCGATCATTTTCGCGCAGTCGATCATGTTCATTCCGCAAACGATCAGTCAGTTCTTTCCCAAAAGTGAATTTATGCAGAGCGTCGCTTCGTTCTTTGATATCGAATCGGCTTTTTACTGGACGATTTATGGCTTGTTGATCGTCTTCTTCACCTATTTTTACACGGCTATCGCCTTCAACCCGATCGATGTGGCGGATAACATGAAGAAGCACGGCGGCTTCATCCCCGGAGTGCCGCCGGGCAAAAAGACCTCCAAATATATCGATAATATTTTGACGCGGATTACGTTGCCGGGCTCCATTTTTCTGGCGCTGATTGCGATTTTCCCTCACTTCGTCACCAAGCTGATGAATGTGTCCCATAATTTCGCCTCGTTTTTTGGCGGCACCTCGCTGCTCATCATCGTCGGCGTGGCGCTTGATACGATTCAGCAGTTGGAGTCCCATTTGCTGACGCGATACTACGACGGCTTTATCAAGGGAGGTCGCATTAAAGGAAGACGAGTATCATAATCCCCCACGGGGCGGGATGTGCCACGTTTCGAGGTTCGCCTGCTCCGGCTGTAGGCCATCCCGATCGAAGATTTTAGGCTCGGTAGAGCTGTGCCTGTAGGGCTGCTTCTGGAAGGCTACGCCCGGAGGGCTAACTTCGCACATCGAACAGGTTCATGGAGCTTATTTTTATCGGCTATCCTGGCTCTGGCAAAGGCACGCAGGCCAGTTTGTTGAGCCAGCACTTGAACAATATTCCTAAAATCTCAACCGGCGATATTTTGCGCGCAGCCGTGGCGGCAAAAACGGAATTGGGATTAAAAGCAAAGAAGTACATGGATGCGGGTGAGTTGGTGCCGGACGAGGTGATGATCGATTTGGTGATCCAGCGCGTTAGCGAGCCGGACTCGGTTAAGGGCTATGTTCTCGACGGCTTTCCACGCACGATCCATCAGGCTCAGGAGTTAGATCGTGTTTTGTTGAATTACAACCGCAGAATTTCGGCGGTCATCAGCCTCGAGATCGAAAAGAAAAAGGTTGTCGAGCGGCTTACCAGCCGGAGAGTGTGCGGCCGGTGCGGGCACCTTTATAATCTGCTCGCCGATCTGCCGCCGGAGAATAATATCTGCTCGGCATGTGGAGGAGAGGTTTATCAGCGTTCGGACGACAAGCCGGAAACGGTCTTGCACCGCATGGATGTTTATGAAGAGGCGACGCGTCCTCTGAAAGCTTATTATGGCTCTCAAGGCAAATTGGTTCAAATCGACGGCAGCTTGAGCATCGAAAAAGTGCATGCCGAAGTGGTGCATCGCTTGGTCAAAAAGCTGATTGAATTAGAAGCGGCAGCCAAGCTTTCATCGGCCTTAAGCCATGCGTGACCGTCGTGATAGCAATAGCATGTAAATGATTCCAATTAAAAGTGAACGGGAAATCGGCCTTATTCGCGAAAGCTGCCGGCTCGTCGTCGAGACATTTAAATTTATTGAAAAGATCATCGCCGAGGGGATGACCACCGGGGAATTGAATCACGAAATCGATCAATTCATTCGAAAGTTCGGTGGCCGCCCGGCGTTTAAAGATTACAAAGTTGGCGACAAAGTTTTTCCGGCCAGCAGTTGCATCTCGGTGGAAGCGGAAGTGGTTCATGGCATTCCCGGCGACCGCAAGCTGAAGGCCGGCGAGATTGTGAGCGTGGATGTCGGCATCGAGTACAACGGTTTTTTTGGCGATGCGGCGAAAACGTATGCGATCGGCGAGATCGACGCCACGCGCCGGCGCCTGATGCAAGCAACGTGGGAGGCGCTGTACTGTGGCATTGCGCAAGCGCGCGCCCGCAAAAGAGTCAACGACGTTGCACACGCGGTGCAACAGTGTGTGGAAGCCGCCGGCTTCAGCGTGGTTCGCGATTTGGTCGGCCACGGCGTTGGTCGGCACCTGCACGAAGAGCCGCAAATACCGAATTTTGGCAAGCCCAACGAAGGGCCGAAGCTGAAGCCGGGCATGGTACTCGCCATCGAGCCGATGGTCAATGCCGGACGGCCTGATGTGGTTACTGCTGTGGACGAGTGGACCGTTGTCACAGCCGATAAACAACCGTCGGCTCATTTCGAGCACACGGTCGTCATCAGAGAAGGAGAAGCGGAAATCCTAACTCAAGGTTTATAACGTTGTATGCCGAAAGAAGAATCGATCAAAGTAGACGGCACCATTATCGAAACCCTCCCCAATGCGACGTTTCGCGTCGAGTTGGAGAATGGGCATAAGGTTCTGGCGCACATTTCCGGAAAAATGCGCATGCACTTCATCAAGATTCTTCCCGGCGACAAGGTGACGGTCGAGCTTTCGCCGTACGATCTCTCGCGCGGCAGGATCACGTACCGCTATAAGTAAAAAAGATAAAAAGACAACAAGATAAAATGATTTTTTTGGCAAGAGCATTTTTAGAGAAATAGTGAATCATTTTGTCTGTTAAAACCTTTTAAAGGCCGAATATGAAAGTTCGTTCATCCATAAAAAAGATTTGCGACAAGTGCAAAATCATCCGCCGCAAAGGCAAGATGATGGTGATTTGCTCGAACCCCAAGCACAAGCAGCGGCAAGGGTAAACGCGCATGGAGCGGAGAGCGAAGCGTTTCATGCGCAAGGCGAAGGGTGAAGGGCGATAGGCGCGCTCTCACGCCCTTCGCTCGTCACCCTGCGCCCTTCGCTTTGCCCTATACCTAATTTTTACGGAGACAAAGAGTGGCTCGTATTTCAGGCGTCGATCTGCCACGCGAAAAACGCATCGAAGTGGCGTTGACCTACATTTACGGCATCGGCCGCAATAATTCCAGAGAGATTTTGCGGCAAGCCGAGCTTAGCCCGGATATGCGGGTGAAAGACCTTTCCAACGAAGACGTGGCGAAGATTCGTTCGGTTATCGCCGCGGACCACAAAGTTGAAGGCGCGTTGCGGGCCGAAACCGGCATGAACATCAAGCGGCTGATGGACATCGGCTGTTACCGCGGCTTGCGGCATCGTCGCGGCTTGCCGGTGCGCGGCCAGCGCACGCACACCAATGCCCGCACCCGTCGCGGCCGCCGTAAGACGATTGGCGGCATGAAGAAAGTGGTTGGCAAGCAATAAGAAGCAGTTGCAGTAGCAGTTGCAGTAGCAGCAGTTGCAGTAGCAGTAGCAGTTTCGGCAAGGAGGTTTTTCGTGCTTCTGCCAACTGTCACTGCCATCTTTATCTACGAGGAGAAATTTCCTTGGCAGCAAACGTCAAGAAAAAGCGCGGCAAGAAAAAAGAACGGGTTGAAGCGATCGGCTTGGCTCACATTCAATCGACGTTCAACAACACGATCGTGACGTTGACCGACAACTACGGCAACGTCATTACCTGGGCTTCGGCGGGCAAAGTCGGATTCAAAGGCTCGCGCAAGAGTACGCCCTTTGCAGCGCAGGTGGCAGCGGAAACCGCGGCCAAAGGTGCGATGGACATGGGCTTGCGAAAAGTCGAAGTGCTGCTCAGAGGCCCGGGTTCGGGCCGCGAAGCCGCGGTGCGTTCGTTGCAAGCGGCCGGCCTCGAAATTACCGCCATCAAAGATATTACCCCGATTCCCCACAACGGTTGCCGGCCCCCGAAACGCCGGCGCGTGTGAGGAAATTGTCCTTATTATACAAATGTCATACTGGTAAGGATCTTTTTTGCATTAACATGTAGCCCCTGTAGAAAAAGGGTTCTCCTGAATGACATTTACAAGGAGGTTTTAAAATTCAAATATGGCACGTTATATTGGGCCGGTTTGTAAGCTTTGTCGCCGCGAAGAGAAAAAACTTTTTCTCAAAGGCGCCAAATGTTTTTCGCCAAAGTGCCCGGTGGAAAAACGCCAGTTCCCGCCCGGCCAGCACGGGCGAACCCGACGCATGAAGCTGTCGGAGTACGGCGTCCAATTGCGCGAAAAACAAAAGATTCGCCGAATCTACGGCTTGCTGGAGCGGCAATTCCGCAATTATTACGAGAAGGCGCTGAAGATCAAAGGCATTACCGGCGAGAACCTGTTGCGGCTGTTGGAGCGGCGTTTGGACAACGTCGTTTATCGCCTCGGCTTTGCGCCCTCGCGTGCAGCGGCCCGGCAACTGGTTCGGCACCGTCATTTTCTTGTCAATAACCGTCCAGTCGACATTCCCTCTTTTTCGCTGCGCCCCGGCGATATGATCAAAGTCCGCGACAAGAGCCGTAAAATGGAATTGATCCACGCCAGCATGCGCAGAATGAAGGAAGGCCGGCTTTTGCCCTGGCTTGAATTAGACAAAGCCAATATGACCGGCACGGTTCTCGAGATCCCAGGAAGGGCGGATATTCCCATCGAGGCCAATGAAAACCTCGTGGTTGAATTGTACTCGAAGTAATTTGAATCCCAGTGACGGGATTTACCTAAGTTCGGAGATGCTTGCTATGACTTGGCCCAATCTACAAATGCCGGAGAGTGTCGAGCTCGAGGAATCGAGCTATTCGAGCACTTTCGGCAGGTTTATTGTGCAGCCTATGGAGCGCGGTTTCGGTACGACGATTGGCAATGCGCTGCGCCGCGTTCTGTTGTCGTCGCTGCCGGGTGCGGCCATTACGATATTAAAAATCGACGGCGTCCATCACGAATTCTCGACGATCCCCAGCGTCGTGGAAGACGTGGCGGAAATTATTTTGAATCTCAAGGAAGTCCGTTTCAAGCTGATCAACAAAAAGCCGGATCGCGTGGTTCTGGATCTCAAAGGACCGCACGAATTCAAGGCCGGTGATATTCAAAACGGCACGACCGATTTCGAGATTCTCAACCCGGATCATCACATCGCGACCTTGAACAAGGGCGCGGATCTCAGAGTCGAGCTGCGCATCGGCCGCGGCCACGGCTACGTGCCGGCGGAAGACAACAAATTGCCGGACATGCCGCTCGGGTCGATTCCCATCGACGCGATTTATACGCCGATCAAGAACGTCAGCTACCGCGTCGAGACTATGCGCGTGCAGCAGCGCATCGACTACGAGAAATTGATCATGGAGATTACCACCGACGGCAGCGTCACGCCCGACGATGCGCTGACGTATGCCGGCAAAATTCTCCGCGACCACATCAATCTCTTCATCAATTTCGACATCAAGCCGGAGATCGAAGAAGAGCCGGTCGAGGTCGACGAAGAAGCGCTGCGTATTCGCAAGCTGCTGAAAATGTCGGTGGACGAGCTGGAGCTTTCGGTGCGCTCTTACAACTGCCTGATGGCGGCCAACATCAAAACCATCGGCGATTTGGTGCGCCGCGACGAGCAGGAGATGCTGAAGTTCCGCAACTTTGGCCGCAAGTCCCTGCAAGAGCTGACGCAAATTCTCGAAGAAAAAGGCCTGCGCTTCGGCATGGACGTCGAAAAATATCTGGGCAACGGCCGCGAGTAACACCGACGGTCTCGTCTGTCAACTGTTTTGGATAGGAAGTTCGGTCGTTATACTTGTTTAGAGTTAAAATTGCAGTCATTGCGAGGCGCTTTTTGCCGAAGCCTACGGCCGTAGGCAATCTTTTGGTTTTTAAGAGATTGCTTCGCTGAGAAACGCTCGCAATGATATAACAAACTAACCCTAAACGTGTATATTTAGCTTGCGACACACGCTAAGCACACGACACGAAAAGCATTTTGCTTTTTCGCGTTTTTCGTGTGTTTAGCGGGAGATTATTTAAAACCAGAAAGCAAATGCGACATTTAAAAGACGTCAAAAAGTTGGGCCGCACGGCGAGCCATCGCCACGCCACGCTGGCCAGCCTGGCCGTGGCGATCATCGAGCACAAGCATATTCGCACCACGACGGCCAAGGCCAAAGCCGCGCGCCGTGTGGTCGAGCGCCTGATTACACATGCCAAGAAAAATACCGTGGCGGCCAGGCGGCTGGTGTTTGATACCTTGCGTCAGCGTACCGCAGTCAAAACGCTTTTTGACGACATTGCGCCGAAATTTGCAACCCGCAACGGCGGTTACACGCGCGTCATCAAGCTGGGCCGCCGGCAGGGTGACGGCGCCGAGCTTTCGGTTCTCGAATTAGTCGGCTACGAAGGCGTGAAAGTGGAAAAGCAGCAGAAGTCCCTCGAAAAACGCGCCGATCGCAAGAAACGCGAGAAACAATCCGCCTCCGATCGCGAAAAAGAAAAAGCCAAGCAGGAAGAAAAAGAAGAATAAACCTGCACAAGCTGAACGATGCCTAAATTGCAAGCCAGAGCGAATTCCGGCGTTCCCTCAAATGAGAAGAATGGAGGTCGGAGGCCGCGCTGGCTTTTTTGTTTGGTTTCTATTGTCGGGATGCTTATTTTATATTGAATGTACGACAACGATTTTGAAATAATTGGCAATATCACGAACATCGAGCCAATCGCAGTTGGCAGTTCGATTCGAGATATTGCACACCTGCGTCGATCTTACGGTTATGGCCGTTGGCGAAAACTGAAGGGAGTTGCCACGATTCGCCTTCCTAATGGCATGATACACAAAGCCGAGGTGCATTGGTATGAAGCACACGGTATTGGCAAAAAGGACATGAAATGTAAACGTTATTTGGATTAAAGCCATGAAACAAGTTAAAAAAAGCATCCCATTGTTCGCCGTTTGTATTGATAATTCGGGGTATTTGGCTTCGCTCGAATTGCATAAGATTTATCGGGTCTTGCCAGATGAGAGGGCTGCTGCCGATGGCATGTTGCGCGTGATTGATGAAAGTGATGAAGATTACTTGTTTTCTGCCGAACGTTTTATTTTAATGGAACTGCCGATCGCAGTTAAACGCGCTTTGCTGCAATCATCCAATGGAAGAAAGACTACAAGAAGGCAGGGTCGTCAAAAACAGACAGTCCGAGCTGACGCTAACTCAAAGCGTGTTGGATTGAATTGATCAAGAGGAATGAACCATGTCCTCAACCGAACCTCGCCAAATTCGCGCGCCGCGCGGCAGCGCCATCACCTGCAAAGGTTGGGTGCAGGAAGCCGCGATGCGCATGCTCATGAACAACCTCGATCCGGAGGTTGGAGAGAATCCGGCGGCGTTGGTGGTTTACGGCGGCCGCGGCAAAGCCGCGCGCAATTGGGCTTGCTTCGATGCCATCGTTCGCAGCTTGCGTGAATTGGAAAACGACGAGACTCTGCTCGTGCAATCCGGCAAGCCGGTTGGCATTTTCCGTACGCACACCGAGGCGCCGCGCGTGCTCATCGCCAACTCGCTATTGGTGCCGGCGTGGGCTAATGCTGCTTATTTTCGCGAGCTTGAAGATCGCGGCCTGATCATGTACGGCCAAATGACCGCCGGCAGTTGGATTTACATTGGCACGCAAGGCATTTTGCAAGGCACTTACGAAACGTTTGCAGCCGCGGCGAAAAAACATTTCGGCGGCTCGCTCAAAGGCAAGCTCGTCGTCACCGGCGGCATGGGTGGCATGAGTGGCGCGCAGTCATTGGCAGCAACGATGAACGGCGCAGCATGTCTCGTCATCGAAGTGGATTGCCGGCGCATCGAGCGCCGCATGCAAACCCGCTATTGCGATCGGCTCTCAGAAAATCTCGACGAAGCGCTGCAATGGGTGTTGGCGGCCAAACAAAATGGTGAAGCGCTTTCGGTTGGCTTGGTTGGAAATTGCGCCGACGTTCTGCCGGAATTGATTCGCCGCAATATTGTTCCTGATATTTTGACCGATCAGACTTCGGCGCACGACGAGCTGAATGGCTACGTGCCACACGGCTTGCCTTATGAAAATGCGCTTGAATTGCGCCAAGCCAACCCGCAGGAATATATCAAGCGCGCTTATGAGTCGATGGCCGTGCACGTGCGCGCCATGTTGGAATTGCAGAAGCGTGGCGCGGTGACGTTTGATTATGGCAACAACATTCGCGCGCAAGCCCAAAAAGCCGGCGTGGAAAATGCGTTTGATTTTTCCGGCTTCGTGCCCGCTTACATTCGCCCGCTCTTTTGTGAAGGCAAAGGCCCGTTCCGCTGGGCTGCGCTCTCCGGCGATCCGGAAGACATTCGCACCACTGACAAGCTCGTGCTCGAGCTGTTTCCGGAGAATGAATCGCTGCGGCGGTGGATTCAATTGGCCGGCGAGCGGGTGAAATTTCAAGGCTTGCCGGCGCGCATTTGCTGGCTCGGTTACGGCGAGCGCGCGAAGTTCGGCGTTGCCTTGAATGAATTGGTTGCTAAAGGCAAAATCAAAGCGCCGGTGGTGATTGGCCGCGACCATCTCGATACCGGATCGGTGGCTTCGCCGAACCGTGAAACCGAGAACATGCTCGACGGCTCCGACGCAATTGCGGACTGGCCGATTCTCAATGCGCTGCTCAACACGGCCTCCGGCGCCTCGTGGGTTTCCGTGCATCATGGCGGCGGCGTCGGCATCGGCTACTCAATCCACGCCGGCCAGGTCATTGTCGCCGATGGTACCAAAGATGCTTCGCGTCGCCTCGAGCGCGTGTTGACGAACGACCCCGGCATCGGCGTCGCGCGCCATGCGGATGCGGGCTATGATCTCGCTAAAAATGTGGCGAAAGATAAGGGGGTGAAGATTCCGATGATGGGGGAGTAATATTTAATTGTAGTGGATTCTCTTAGAGGGAGGCTCGTATGGGTACGTTTTATACTCGATGCAAGATTGAGAATTCTGTTGATCGCAGCAAATCGATGGTCATCCCCAAGCTTTTGGTAGATACTGGGAGTGAGTATACATGGATTTCAGCGATGGTTCTTGAAAAACTCGGCATCAATAGAGAAAAAAAAGATGTGTTGTTTGTTATGGCAAACGGACAGCATGTAACGCGAAGTGTGGGTTTTGCCATTATTCGGCTTGATAAGTTCTTTACAATAGATGAGATCGTGTTTGCGGAAAAGGGCGATTTGCTGCTTCTAGGGGCAAGAACGTTAGAAGGCTTGAACCTTACAGTCGACCCACGGCGCAAGAAACTCGTGGCTGCCGGCCCTCTTCCTGTAGCTTGAATGAAAAGGAAGTGGAATATGTCACCTTAATCTCTTGAATACTCGCAATACATACTTCATCAATAGGGCGAGCAAATTCTTCAAAATAAAAAAAACAAACAAGGTGAGCTATGAACACAACGAGAATCGCTATCACGCTGGAACAAGAGCTTGTAAGGAAACTCGATCGCTTGGTGAAAACGCGAGTGTTTCCTAGCCGTAGTAAAGCAATACAGATGGCGATTGCCGAGAAGTTGAGTCGTTTTAACGGACATCGGCTTGCCGAAGAATGTTCTAAGCTTGATCCCAAGTTTGAACAAGCATTGGCAGAAGAAGGTGTTAAATGAGCAGATTAGTACAAACAAAAAGCGACGTTTGGGCAGCCATTAAGAGCAACCAAAACCGGATTAAAGCTTTTGGGGTGAAAAAACTTGGCTTGTTTGGTTCTTTTGTCCGTGAAGAGCAACGTCAGGATAGTGATATCGATTTGCTTGTTGAATTCGAACAAGATAAAAAGACCTTTAAGAACTTTATGGCGCTTTCGTTTTTTTTGGAAGACATCCTGAATCGTCAAATCGAACTGGTGACTACCGAGTCGATTAGTCCTTATATTCGCCCCTATATCGTTAAGGAAGTCGAATATGTCACGTTCGCCTCTTGAATACTTGCAGCACATTTTGGACGAGACGGAATATCTCATGATACATGCAGCAGGTTTGATCAAAACATGAATCGCTATGGTATTGAACAAGTCCTTAATTTGAACAAGCAAGGGCTGAAGAAAATCTTTCAGCATAACCTGAAATGTATCGCAAAAAATCAAATAAAAAGATTGCGACTCGCAAAAGGCAGGGTAAGCCCAAGTGGTATCGCAGGAAAAGGTTGAGCGCTAAAACCGCTGACCTGATCGCGCGGCTGCAAAGCGTCGTGAAGCGGAACATCAAGAGATGGGATGAAAAGTATCCCGATGTAATACGCGGCTTCCACGTGGCCAAAAAAATCAAAAAGGGCAAGGTAAAATCGCGTTACGCCATCGTTTTTCATGTCGATAAGAAAATACTAGACACTGAGCTTACGCCGAAACAGCGGTTGCCCAGGAAAGTTACGGTGACGATTCCGGGCCGCGGAAGAGTCACAGTGCCGACCGACGTTATTGAGGCGGGACGCGCAAGGCTTCTTGCTAATGCAGAGACGTCGTCATTTTTGCCCGGAACAGCGGTCTCTGAGAGTGCCGGCCAGTTATTTGGCACCATGGGTCCGCTTTTGACAAAAAACGGTGAATTTTATATTGTAAGCAACATGCACGTTTTGGGTGCTTCATATTTGGCAGATGGAAGGAAAAGTGTCACTATCCCAAGACAAAATCAACAAGTAGACATTGTTGCCCGCGCCAATGCCGGCAGAATTCCCCTGGCTTGTTTTGAGAAAGGCATTTTTGGCCAGTTGATCGACGCGGCTATTGCCCGTGTGCCGGATCCGGCGTTAGTTCAAGCGGTGGTTCCGGGCTTTGGCATCCCGAAAGGTTTTAAAACGCTGCGAAGCGAAGACGTTTTTGCCGGTGGCTATCCGGTTGCAATGGTGGGAAGCGTTTCGGAAGGTCGCGGTAAAGTAACGGATCCGGACGCCATTAAAGATTTTGACTCGCCGATCGGCCCGATAAGAATCTTTGGCCTCTTGCGAATTGATTCTTTGGTGGCACAGGATGGAGATTCGGGCTCGACGCTAATCGATGATCAAAGAAATGTGATTGGCATTATTGTCGGCGCAGACTCTGTTTGTAGCTATGCCGTTTCTATTGAAACCGTCCTATTGAATTTTGGAGTTTTGCTGCACACGATTTAGCTTAACCAGCCGGAGGAGGAGCAAGCCATGAAGAAATTTTTTTGGATTATCTTATGCGCCAATTTTTTATTGCCTCGCGAGATGCGAGCGCAGACATTCGCCGCTACAGATAATTCTACCGGGGAAATAACGCAGTTACAGGTGGGTCAAGAAAAAAAACTGTATCCAGCAACATGGACCATTAGTGCCGACAATGCTGCCGGCAAGAAGTTCGAGGTGCTCATAGACGGCCAACCGCAAACCGATGTCGCCTTCAAGCCACCTAACGACGCCAAACAAGATCTGGAGCTTACAGAAGAAAAGATTCGAGGCAAGCGTGTAACCATTAGAGAAACCGGACAAACCACCGACCTGATTACAATTTCTTTTACCGGAGACGCGCCTACCGGGGGTGTGGCTACAAGGGGGAATACTCCGATTGCTAAAACCGCCTCGGAGTGGGTTTTAACAAAATACGATGGAAAATTAAGCCCGACGAATTACGGCCTGATCATTTCCGAATCGAATTTTATGTTCTCCGGGATTGATTACGTTCATCTGTTCTTCGATGGGAGCGGCAATTCGATCATCACCACCGTGCCGCAGGGCATCTCCAACAAACAATACGTCGTGCGCATCGTCTATTTGTCAGGCAAAACCGCTCCATACAAAACCACGTACTCGGTCAAGCAGAAAACCGGCGCATTTGAAGACAAGTTGGTTTTTCTCCGCAGCCCGGGCGAGATTCCGGCACAGTTGAAAGCGGGCATCGAGGCCGAATGGAATGAAGAAGTGATTCTACTCAGCACTTCGACCACAGATATTGAGTTTGATATTATTCAAACCACGATCAGTTTCACAAACGAGAGGACGACGGTAACCGAGAGCAAGACGCTGGCCTCCCACAAGATTAAACTGTCCGCTGTTTATCACGGCGCTTTCAATGTCGGATTATTTAACAGCCGGCTGGCGAATCCTTCGTACGAATTGGCCGCTCTCCCTGCAGATGCAACGAAAAAAACGGTTGTCGAAAAAAATGCCGGCAATCGCGGCATCGCTGCCGTCATGGCTGTGCTATACGCGTCTCCGGTCATACTCGTTGAGAAGATTGCGGACAAACAGGGAAAGATACCAAATTATAAACTTTACGGACGAAATTTCCTGGATGACCACAGATGGTACGAGCGTATTTATCCGGCCGTGGGCGTCCGCGCCAATGAGAAGGTGTTCGAGAATCTTTTTTTCGGCGCCAATGTCGAGATCGCCAGGGGTGGCAGCTTCTTTATTGGCGCGCACTATGCAAAAGTGAATGTGTTTCAGGATAAATTTAATTTCGGGCAGGAGGCAATTGTTGAAGACGCTTTTAAGGCGCGGCTCGATACGGCGTGGAAATGGGGATTGGCTTTCGGCGCGAACATTGATATTTTGATTGTCACGAGCTTGTTCAAGTAGCCGCCAAGAGTATCTGAAACGTTCGCCATGAACATGCGTTCCGTCCTCATCCACAACGCCCGACTCGCTACGCCCGTTGTTTCCACTAACCGCGCGCCGAATTGGCAGCTCAGCGAGATTTTTCCAGCGGCGCTGTATTGCGAGAACGGACGCATCGTTCGGATTGGCAAAGAGGAAGAAGTCGTCGCCGATTTGCCAGCGTGCGAGCAGGTTAATGCGGGCAAGTGTTTGCTCACGCCCGGCTTGGTAGATTGCCACACGCACCCGGTGTTCTTCAATCTGCGCGCGCACGAGTTTGTGCAGCGGGTGCAGGGCAAAACGTATAAAGAAATTGCGGCGGCTGGTGGCGGCATTCGCTACAGCGTGCGCGATCTGCGGCAGGCTGATACTGATGCGGTGTTGAGCCGTGTGTTGCGACGGCTCGATACGTTTCTCGAATACGGCACGACAACGATAGAAGCAAAAAGCGGATACGGTCTTTCTCTCGAGCACGAGCTGAAATCGCTCGAAATTTTGCAGCAAGCCGCCGCACAGCATGCGGTGGAAATCGTGCCGACTTTTCTCGGCGCGCACGAAGTGCCGGATGAGTTTCGCGAGCGCCGTAATAACTATATCGACTTGGTCATTCATGAAATGATCCCGGTCGTGGCGCAGCGGCAGTTGGCGCAATTTGCCGATGTGTTTTGCGAAGATCATGTTTTCAACGCGACGGAGTCGCGACGGATTTTGCACGCGGCGAAGGCTGCCGGCTTGCGGCCCAAGATTCATGCGGACCAGCTCACCGCGAGCGGCGGCGCGGAAGTGGCGATCGCGCTTGGTGCCGTTTCTGCCGATCATCTCGAATTTACGCCGCCCGCGCTTTTCGACGGCTTGCGAAAGAGCGGAGTGGTGCCGGTGCTGTTGCCCGGCGCAGATTTTTTTATCCGCGCGACGAAATATGCCGATGCCCGCGCGATGATTGCTGCCGGTTTGCCGGTTGCCATCGCCACCGATTTCAACCCCGGCACGTGCATGACCGAGAGCTTGCCGATGATCATGACGCTGGCTTGTTTGCAGTTGCGCCTGACGCCGGCGGAAGCTTTGGTGGCGGCAACGCTGCACGCCGCGCGCGCTTTGGCGATGGGGAACCGGATCGGCTCGCTTGAAGTTGGCAAACAAGCAGACGCGGTGATTTGGGATGCGGAAAGTGTCGAAGAAATTCCATACCATTTCGCCGTGAATCGCGTTCAACAGGTGATTAAAAAAGGCCGCGTGGTTTGGCGACGCGGCCTTGATAAATAAGTTTAAAGTTATTGACCGGTCACTACAGCAAATTTATGATCCGATAAATCGATGCCAAAGTGACCGGTCAGTTGGCCTATTGGAAATGAATTGAACTATCTCAGGGAGTTTGGTTTTGCGCATGCATAATACGAAAAAAACGGCTGTGCCGCTGTTTGGCTTTTTGCTGTTTGGTGTGTTGTTCTCACTCGCTTGCAACAAAGACACGCCGATTTCCGGCAATACTGATTTGATCAACCGCGATGAACTTGGCAACGTTTTGCAATCCTCGATAACAGCGAGAATGGATTCAACCGCCGGCAAGGCGATCAATACTGCCGGAAGCTCGTTCCTGTTTCTCGGCAGCTATAAAGATGTTGAGAGCCGGGTTCTGCTCCGCTTCGATCCTCTGCCGGATTCCGGAACGGTGGTGGCGGCGCGATTGCGTTTGCCCGCCGAGGAGGCCACGGGCCAAACCGGCAGTTTTGATGCCACCGTTCATCAAGTCACGACGCCGTGGAAGACGTCTGAAGTCGTTTGGGGCGAAAATGATTTTCCCGTGCAGTTCAACCCGGCGATGGACACGAGGCAAATCGTTGCCACCGTAGCCGATACCACCGATACGATTGCTTTCAATCTCAATCCGCAAGTCGTGACGAGGTGGTTTTCTTCCTTGAGCGTGAGCAACAGAGACACGAACGGCGTATTGCTCCAAGCCTCGAATGCAGCTTTTATCAAGGCTTTTCCGTCACGATCCAACTCGTTGAGACAGCTATTTTTGGAAGTGACGACACGCACTCGGATTGCAAACCGCGATACGACGATAACGGCTCGGCGTTCAGCTACGGCTTCGGTTTTCGTTTTTAAGCGGTTGGCGCCGTTGCCGGCCCAACGCTTGCACGTGGGCAACGGTGAAAGCTTGCAAAGCGTATTGTCGTTCGATCTGAGAAAATTCATTCCCGATACCATCCCGAAGAGTGCGACGATCAGTCGCGCCACATTGTCGTTGCAATTCGATGCGGCAAATTCCGTTTTTGTCGATAGCGATGATATATTGTCGTTGACGCTTTACGTCGATTTGCGAAAGTTCGGCTTGGATACGTTGAAATCGGTTGATTTTTTCCAAGCGCCTCTGGATAGCTTGCTCTTCTTTCAGTCTATCGCAGCCGGCATCTCAAATACTTCAAGCCAATTCGATATAACCGGTTTGGTGCAACGCTGGGTTGCGCTGCCGCCCGAAGAACGCACCCCGCCTCAAAGTTATGGATATTTTTATTTGGTGCCTGATTTTCCCGCGCTTTTGCTTTCGCGCGCCGCGTTTTATACGCGCGAAAATAGCGAGCCTCTCGCGCCGAAACTAAAGATTGAATATACCACACCGCCGAAGACGAGATGAGGCTGGTTGCTGGCAGCCGGTCACTTGTTGCCGGTTTTGGTTCTTGGTTTTAACATTATTGCATAACCAATTATGAAATTGAAAATTCTTTCCCGTCTTGTGTGCTGCCTGATTCTTTTGTTGGTGATGTTTTCCGGCTCTGCCTTTGCCCAATCCATTTATTCCCGGCACGGCGTCGGGCTGTTGCGCTACCGGGACGGCGTCAGGTCGATCGGCATGGGCGGCATCGGCCTGGCGGCGACTGACACCGTTTATGCCTATTTTCTCAACCCGGCGACGATGGGCAATCTGAATCTCACCCGTATTCAAGGCGATTTTCTTTACGAGCGCGCCAGCATTGATTTGCCCGGCACCAATGGACTGTTTCATGATGCGAACATAAACAGCTTCAGTCTTGCCTTTCCGGTGAAACGCGGCTATGTTTTCGCATTGGGCATTCAACCTTATAGCCGCAGCGAATTCGAATTCAACCAAAGCAAGGGTGACAGCGCCGTCTCGTATGTTGAAATCTTGCGCGGCACCGGCGGCTTAAACGAACTTTATTTGGCATTTGCGGCAACTTTTGGCGCGGTGCGCGCGGGTCTGACGACCGATTTCTATTTTGGCCGGATTAATCGCGTCTGGCGAGTCAATTTCACTTCCGAAGCGCTGCGCAACACGGAGGACGTGACGAACAATCATTTGACCGGCGTCGGCTTGCATTTGGGGGCGCAAACCCAGCTTGGCAAATGGAGGCTCGGCGCGGCGACCGGCTTGCCATCCCGGCTGAGTGTCGGAACCGAGTTGACGACCATTACCGGGTTCACCAGCGATACGAGCGAGAGTAAGCTGAAACTGCCCCTGTGGTGGGGCCTCGGCGTGAGTTACGCGCCGAATCGCCATTGGCTGCTCGGTGCGGATTGGCGCACGCAACGCTGGAGCACGGTCAAGCCGGAAGAATTTTTCGGTGCGCGCGGCGTCGATAGTTTCGATCTCGGCTTCGGCATCGAAGCCACGCCCAGCTTTGACGCGCTCGCTGGTTATTTCAAGCGCCTGAGCTATCGAGTCGGCGGCGCCTTCCGGCAGTTGCCTTATGAAGAGCCGGCCGGAAAGAAAATCCACGAATGGACGGCAACGTTCGGATTGGGGTTGCCGTTCACCGGTGGTTACAATCGCATCGATCTGGCTTTGGAGATTGGCAAACGCGGCAGCTTGTCGAGCAATGTCGCCGAAGAGAAAATCGTGATGATACGCGCCGCGATCATCGGCAGCGAGCGCTGGTTCCAGCGCGGGCCAAGACGGTGATTGAAGCCATTTATAAAATTCTGCCCATGCGAAAATCATTTTCGTATTTTTGTTTTATCGGGTTCGTGCTGATGGCGTTTATGTTGCGATTCGGTGATGCGGCGCCGGGCCAGGATAAGAATAAAAAAATGAAAAAGGGGGCGGAACACGCGCGAGCCGTGCAAGATTCCCGCAGGTGTTTGATTTTCTCAGCCAGACTTATTTGCAGCTCAATCAGCCGGATAGCGCACAGCTTGTTTATGAACTCGGCGTAAAAATACTTCCCAACGATGCGAGCTTGCGCCGCAATCTGGCGCAACTGCTGGCGGCGCGCGCGCAGCTCGATCTGGCGCTGGCGGAATACGAGCGCATCATCCCGCTCGGTGCCGCGACCGAAGACGACTACCGGCGCCTGGCGAATTTGTACGTGCGCAACAATCAATACGAGAAGGCCATTGCCCGCGTGTGAAAAGATTCTCTCGTTGAATCCGGTAGACGCGGAAGTTCGAAAAACTTTGTCCACCCTCTACTAGGCCGCCGGCAAAGAAGACGCGGCTTTGGAGAGCATGGAGAAAGCGTTGGCGCAAAATCCCAACGATACGCGCATCATCTTCGAGCTGGCGCAGGTTTATTTCACTCGCCAGGCTTATGAAAAAGTCGTCGAGTTGCTGCCGCGTTTCAACAAGCTCGTTTACGAGCTGGCTTATTTTCAATATGAGAAAGCTTTGCAGGATTTGGCAACAAGGACGGAAGCTCGCCAACGCCTCAAATTTCTCGAGGCCGCGATCCCCAATAAAGAGGATCGTTTTATGAACAAGGGCAAGGCGAAAGCTGCCGGCCCCTGCTATCAATGGATTTACTGAATCCCGATCTTGCTTTGCAAAAAAAACGAGCGAAGTGGTGAATCGTGGTTCGGTAGATTTTAGAAGAAGGAGGAAAACCGTGAGTCGTTTGGCGCAAGTTGATCCGGAAGTGCATCGCGCGATTATCGGCGAGATCGAGCGGCAAAACCACAAGCTCGAGCTCATCGCCTCGGAAAATCACGTCAGCCGCGCGGTGCTCGAAGCCATGGGGCAGCCCATGACCAACAAATATGCCGAGGGCTATCCTGGCAAACGTTATTACGGCGGCTGCGAGTACGTTGATCAGGTTGAAGACCTGGCGCGCCAACGGGCCTGCCAATTGTTCGATGCCGAGCATGCCAATGTGCAGCCGCATTCGGGCAGCCAGGCCAATATTGCGGCGTATTTTGCTTTTCTCAAGCCGGGCGACACCGTGCTCGGCATGAATCTCGCGCACGGCGGCCATCTGACGCACGGCAGCCCGGCCAATTTTTCCGGCAAGCTGTTTCGCGTCGTTGCGTACGGCGTCAACCGTGAAACCGAGCGCGTCGATATGAATCAAGTTCGCGAGGTCGCGCGCCGCGAAAAACCCAAGCTCATCATCGTCGGCGCCAGCGCCTATTCGCGCGAATTTGATTATCCGGCGTTTCGCGAGATTGCCGACGAAGTCGGCGCCAAAGTCGTGGCGGACATGGCGCACCCGGCGGGATTGATCGCCGCCAAACTGTTGAAAAGTCCGTTGCCGCATTGTCACCTCGTGACCACGACGACGCACAAAACCTTGCGCGGTCCGCGCGGCGGCATGATTCTCATCGGCAAGGATGAAGAGAACGATATTGGCATTACCACGCCGAAAGGCCGCGCCAAGAAATGGTCGGAGATCGTCGACTCGAATGTATTTCCCGGTTTTCAAGGCGGCCCGCTGATGCACGTGATTGCCGCGAAAGCGGTGTCGTTCAAAGAAGCCTTGCGGGATGATTTTGTGGAATACTCCCGGCAGATCATCAAGAACGCGCAGGCGATGGCGAAGAAGCTAATCGATCTCGGCTACGACATCGTCTCCGGTGGCACCGACACGCACCTCATGTTGGTTGATCTGCGCAATCGCGAATTGACCGGAAAAGATGCGGAGGCCGCGCTCGAAACCGCCGGGATCACCGTGAACAAGAATATGGTGCCCGAAGATCCGCAATCACCGACCGTGACCAGCGGCATTCGCATCGGTACGCCGGCTTTAACTACGCGCGGCATGAAGGAAAACGAGATGCGCGAAGTGGCGTTTTTGATGGACAAGATTTTGTCGGACATCAACAACGAAGCGGTCTTGCAGCGCGTCAGCGATCAGGTGCTCGATCTTTGCAAGCGCTTTCCGCTTTACCCGGATTTGGTCACGCAGTAATTCGTAGCACAGACTGCCAGTCTGTCGCGTGGAAAATAAAAATAGCCCGGATAATTGCCCACTTGGACTGATATACTCGTTTATGGTTAGTTTGTAATGTCGTTACGAGCGCTTCTCAGCGAAGCAATCTCTTTCAAATTAACGGATTGCTTCGGCAAAAAAAACGCCTCGCAATGACTCACATTCCGACCCGGAACAAGTATCGCAACGGTCGATAGTTTTATAGAAAAGAAATTCCAGGATGGTAGCGCCTTTGCAGTGGGTTTTCCGCCTCTAACTTATTTTTACGAAAAGCTATGCGGTGTCCATTCTGTGAATACGACGACAGCAAGGTGATCGATTCTCGCTCCAGCAGCGAGGGTCGGGTCGTGCGCCGCCGCCGCGAGTGCCTGAAGTGCGAGCGACGCTTTACCACCAAAGAGTACGTCGAAGAAACGCCGTTGATGGTCGTCAAAAACGACGGCCGGCGCGAGCCGTTTGATCGGGAGAAAATCCTGCGCGGCGTGCAAGTTGCGTGCAGCAAGCGCCCGATCTCTATGGAGACGATCAACCGGCTCGTCGAAAAAATTGAAAGCGCCTTGCGCGACAACAATCGCGACGAGGTCAGCTCGCGGCAAATCGGCCAGCAAATCATGGCGCATTTGCGCGAGATCGACGAAGTCGCATACGTGCGTTTCGCCTCCGTCTATCGTAAATTTCAGGCCAAAGAAGAGTTTCTCGAAGAATTGAAGGGACTTGAAGAAAAGCGGTAAGTGAGCATGCGCCATTCGGCCGAGAAAGAAACGAGCAAGAGAAACGAAAAAGAGATGCCGTTTCTCGAGCATCTCGAAGAACTGCGGTCGCGCCTGATTAAAGCGCTGGTGGCCGTGACTTTTTTTACGATGTTGAGCTGGTTTTTTATCGATCACATCTTCACTTTTCTCGTGGCGCCATACAAGCAAGCCATCGCGCTGGCCAATGAGAAAATTAAAGACCCGGCCCCGGCCCAAGCCCTGCACTTGATTTATCTGAACCCGACCGGCGGTTTCATGATCTTTTTGAAATTGGCAATCACCGTCGGCATCCTGGCCTCCATTCCGGTAATCGTTTACCAGCTTTGGCAATTCGCGGCCCCGGGCTTGTTGGCTAAAGAAAAGCGCATTGTACCTTGGATTGTTTTTTTTACGACGCTCTGTTTTTTGGCTGGCGCGGCGTTTTGCTATTTCGTCGTCTTGAAATATGGATTGGGTTTTCTGTTGACATTTCAATCCGAAACGTTGGTGCCGATGGTCTCCATCGACGAATATTTTGGCTTCGTCACGATTCTGCTGGTGGTGTTCGGCCTCGTGTTTGAAATGCCGGTGATTGCTTATTTCCTGACGCGCATCGGTTTGTTGACGCCGGAATTTCTCCGTCAAAAGCGGCGCTACGGCATCGTCGCAATGGTTGTTGCCGCGGCAGTATTGACGCCCTCGACCGATGCGTTCACCATGATGCTTCTCGCCGTGCCGTTGCTAATGCTTTATGAAGTCAGCATTTGGGTTTCCAAGGTGGCCTTGCCGAAGGAAATGAAACAAACGTTGGGAGAAGTGGCGACGAACTAGATCCTGGATGCTTGATGCTGGATTCTGGCCGCTTAATTCAGCATCAAGGATCGAGCATCCAGCATCAAAAATCTAGCAACCAGTTTAGGAGTTTTCATGAGCATAAAAGCCGACCGGTGGATAAAGCAAATGGCGCTCGAACAGCAGATGATCGTGCCGTTCGAGGAAAAGCAGGTTCGCCAGGGCGTGATCTCTTTTGGATTGTCTTCGTATGGTTACGATGTTCGCATCGCCGACGAATTTAAAATTTTTACCAATGTTTTTGGCGCGGTGGTCGATCCCAAAGGCTTCGATCCCAAATCGTTTGTCGATTTCAAAGGCGAGGTTTGCGTCATTCCTCCCAACAGCTTTGCGCTCGGGCGCACGGTGGAATATTTTCGCATTCCCCGCAAGGCGATGACGATCTGCGTCGGGAAATCGACGTATGCCCGCTGCGGTATAATCACGAACGTTACGCCATTGGAACCGGGCTGGGAAGGCCACGTGACGCTCGAAATTTCCAACACCACGCCGTTGCCGGCGAAAATTTACGCCAACGAAGGCATCGCGCAAATCCTCTTTTTTGAGAGCGACGAGGAGTGCATGGTTTCTTACGCCGACAAAAAAGGCAAATACCAAGCCCAGCAAGGCGTGACGCTGCCGAAGGTTTAAACGTTCGTAGTAACGCCTTTAGGCGTCTGCAGCTTTTAAGCATCAAACATTCAGCCCCTAAAGGGGGCCATTACAAACCTTAGTTTATTTGATGAAAACAATTAAAGAAAAGGACACCACCGCATGACCGCCACCGGCATGGTTGATCTTCATACCCACACCAATCAATCCGACGGCTTGTTGCCGCCGGAGCGGTTGGTGCAATTGGCTGCTGAGGCGGAATTGCGCGCGATCGCGATTACGGATCACGACGAAGTTGGCGGCGTCGAGGCGGCTGTGGCAACGGGCAATCAGCTCGGCGTCGAAGTCATTTCCGGGGTGGAATTGAGCGTGTCGCATCAAGGCTATGACATTCATATTCTTGGTTATTTGATTGATTTTCACCATCCGCGCTTGTTGGAGTTTTTGCACTTTTTTTGCGAAGAGCGATTGCGCCGGGTGCATCGCATTCTCGAAAAATTGGCAGCGCTCGGTTGTCCGGTGCCCTTGGAAATCGTGATGCGCAAGGCCGGCGCCGGCAGCATTGGGCGGCCGCACATTGCGGATGCGATGGTAGAAGCCGGTCGTGTGCCGACCTATCAGGAAGCGTTCAATCGTTTTATCGCTGATGGCAAGCCCGCTTTTGTACCCAAAGTTCGCATCTCCGCCGAGCAAGCCGTTGCCATGATTCACGAAGCGCAGGGTCTGGCGTGCCTCGCGCATCCGGGACAAAATCTCACCGAGCCGATCATTCTTGACGTGATCAAAGCCGGCGTCGATGGCATTGAAGTGATACACCCAAAGCACGGTCATCATCAGCGCGAGCTGTATCGCCGACTCGCGCAAAAGTTCGGCCTGCTGGAAACCGGCGGCTCGGATTTTCACGGCGGCCGCAAGAGCGAAGAAAAGTTTGGCAATTTTGTGATCGAGTACGAGAAGGTTGAGAAGATGAAGGCGCGCAACGAAGAAAGAATGCTTGCAACGAAAAAAGAACCGCAACGAACGTGACCCAGACAGCTTGTCTGGGAAAAAGGCTTGCAACGAAAAGAGAACTGCAACGAAAAGAGAACTGCAACAAAAAGAATTTTTAAAAGGAATAAAGTGAAGTCGGACTTGCGGCCGGCTATTCTTGTAATTTAGCAAAATACCGCTGCGCAAGCCCAACTTCGCCTTGTTGATATGGCACTGAATTATAAAATGTTACCGGTCGGGCCGTTTGGGATGAACGCCTACATTCTTTGGTGCGGCCAGACTCTTTCCGGTATTCTTGTTGATCCAGGGGATGAAGTTGGCCTCATCCTGCAAACAGTCACTGCTTTGCAAGTCCAACCCGAGCGCATCATCCTCACGCACGCGCACATCGACCATGTTTGGCATGTGAAGACCGTGCAAGAACGTTTGACCATCCCCCTGTTGATGCATCGCGATGATTTGCCGTTGCTGGAGCGGCTGCCGTATCAAGCTCAAATGTTCGGCTTGCCTGCTCCCGTACCGCCGCATGTGGATGGTTATCTCGCCGAAGGCGACGACGTGAAGTTTGGTCAAGTCACGATGAAAGTCTTGCACGCGCCAGGCCACTCGCCGGGGAGCATCATTCTTTATGGTGAAGACACGGCGGTCGCCGGCGATGTGCTGTTTCAAGGCTCCATCGGCCGCACCGATCTGCCCTTTGGCTCGCATGAAACGCTGATGCGCTCGATCCGCGAGAAGTTGATGACGCTGCCGGATCAAGTGCGCGTTTTGCCCGGGCATGGTGATGAGACGACGGTTGGGATTGAGCGGCGGAGCAATCCGTTTTTGCAGAGCTAGGGTGGCTGGGGCTTGAGCTTGTGCAGAGTGCCTGATAATTTCATGATAATTGGAGATGGGGTTTGGCTTAAAAATAGCGATTGCATAGAACGCTGCCGCTACTGTTGTCACTTCAAATGTACGAGATTTTCAAGCAGCCAAACACTCCCTGGGGTTGCGAGTAATAACACCTGTTGATTTCGTGGTTCAATTGGCAAATGCGCCGATAACAACTTAAGCAAGATGGAGCTGAAAATGAGTCAATTGCTTTTAGAATTGCCGGAAACGTTGCATCATCAGTTGGAAACACTTGCACAAAGCGAGGGCATGCCTTTAAGCCAATATATTACGTTTGCCCTCACACGCCAAGCAACGTTGGCGTATAATGTGCAAGCAGTAAGAGAGATGGAAGTTGCCCAGCAACGAACAGCTTTTGCTAAGTTGCTCCAAAGTCTAGGGCAGGCTAGTTTTGCAGAAATTGAGCAAGTCATGCAAGAGCGTGAAGTGATTGCGCCAGAAGCGGGCTTGACTTTTGAAATTATAGAACGACTTCAGAGTCGAATTGCGCAGCAGCAACCGGCGGCATAAGAGTGTATTACTGTGTTCACAAAAGGCAAAAGATGAATTGACAGTCTGATCCGTTGAGCTTTGCTACTTGAGTCATTTGGCGAAATTTTTATATGCCACTTCATTTATTCGACACCTACACCCGCAGCCTGCGCAAGTTTGCGCCTCTGCATCCACCGGAGGTGGGCCTGTATACGTGCGGCCCGACGGTTTACGATTACGCTCACATCGGCAATCTGCGCACGTATATTTTTGAAGACATTCTGCGCCGTGTGCTGGAGTTCAACGGCTACACCGTCAAGCACGTCATGAATATCACCGATGTCGGGCATCTCGTTTCCGACGCGGACACCGGCGAAGACAAGATGGAGAAAGGCTCGCGCCGCACCGGCAAGACGGCTTGGGAAATAGCCGAGTTTTACACGCAAGCATTTAAAGATGATTTGTGCCGTCTGAATATGAAAGAGCCGATGATCTGGTGCCGAGCGACGGATCATATTCCGGAGCAGATTGCGCTTGTTCAGTGCATCGAAGCGAAGGGCTATACTTATCGCACTTCGGACGGTATTTACTTTGACACTTCGAAGCTGCCGGACTACGGTTATCTCGCGCGGCTGGATATCGAAGGTTTGCAAGCCGGTGCGCGTGTCGGTCTTGGCGAGAAGCGCAATGTAACGGACTTTTCGCTCTGGAAATTCAGCCCGGCGAATGAGCAGCGCCAAATGGAATGGGACAGCCCGTGGGGCAAAGGCTTTCCCGGCTGGCATATCGAATGCTCGGCGATGTCGGCCAAATATCTCGGCGAGTTTTTTGACATTCACTGCGGCGGCGAAGATCACATCATGGTTCACCATCCCAATGAAATCGCCCAAACGCAGGTTTGTCACGGCACACGCCTGGCGAATTTCTGGATGCACGGTTATTTTTTGCAGCTTGATGAAGCGAAGATGGCGAAAGCGGCCGGCACCTTTTTGCGGGTGCAGACGTTGATCGAACGCGGCATCGACCCACTGGCCTATCGCTTCTTCTGTCTTGGCGCTCATTATCGCAGCAAGCTGAATTTCACTTGGGAAAGCTTGCAGGGCGCGGCGACGGCTTTGGATCGCCTGCGCACGGCGGCACATGAATGGGGCGCACCGGGCACGCCCGATGAAACATTCGTCGGCAAATTTTTTGAACAAGTCAACGATGATTTGAACATGCCGCGAGCACTGGCCGTGACTTGGGAGCTGGTGAAGAGCGACTTGCCCAACGTCACGAAAAAGGCGACGCTTTTGCACTTTGACAACATTTTTGGCTTGAAACTGGCGGAATGGAAACCGGTTGAAACTGTCGTGCCAGAGGCAATTTTAGCCCTTGTCGAGCAGCGCCAGCAAGCGCGAAAGGAGAAACGCTGGAAGGACGCCGATGCCTTGCGCGGGCAAGTTCATGCAGCCGGCTATGAGATTGAAGACACGCCGCAAGGGCCGCGAGTGCGACAGCGAAAGAACTAAGTGAGGACCTGTGTGGCAGTCAGCAAAAACATAAAAATAAAATTTGATTTATGTCCGCCGGAGAAACTGCCAGAAAAAACTACGAGTCGGCGCGCAATGAGTTGGTGCAGCGCATTCAGCTTCGAGAGCAAATTTTGCTTTTCTTTGTCGGCGGCGTTGCGACCATTTACAGCGTCGCGCTTGGCGCGGAAAACAAGCTGGAGATTCTTTTGGCCATTCCGTATCTTTCTTTCGGCACCGCGGTGATTATCTCGCAACACAATTCCGTCATCGGCGCGCTTGGCCATTTTTGCGCCCACGAGATTGGGCCGTTTTTAAAAAAATTGGCACCTTCCGAATATGCGCCGTTCTGGGAAAGCTCGGCGTCGTTGCACCGGCACTCTGTAAAAGCGCTCGGCATGAGGACGTTGGCGCACGTCGTGCTGATTATCACACCGGCGGCGCTCGGGCTTTTGATGAATTGGCGCTATGCGCGATTTTCAGATATGACCAACGGCACGATCTGGTGGATTGGCGCGACCGGCACTGTGCTGGCGCTCTGGTTTCTCATTTCAGCCCACCGGTTGCGCCGAAAGCTTTATCGAGAAATCGAATGGCAAGATATTGCCAGATAGTTTACGAGGAATTTGTCATAAATTTAGTTGAAATTTGTCAGATGGCTCTTATCTTAAACTTAGCACACAAAACAAACAACAGGAGCCATCATGAAAACCAAGAAATCCTCTCGCCCGTGGGCGAGCCGGAAGGC
>Ga0247727_10000999_pt1 | contig 68810 bp, 126 predicted proteins | sample WisWelCaveWW1625_FD_202498 | JGI IMG/M metagenome (GOLD analysis project Ga0247727, IMG submission 202498) | Biofilm microbial communities from Wishing Well Cave, Virginia, United States - WW16-25 | ecosystem: Environmental > Aquatic > Deep subsurface > Groundwater > Cave microbial mat... | reverse complement strand
TAAGAAAGAATGTTTTAACTATGACTAGAACACCACAACATATCAAAATGACAGATGGTTCAATTAGAACAAAGAAAATACCAACATATGTTTTCAACGAAGCATATGGCAGATTTGTATATGACAATATGGAGTTTATTTAGGAACAATGTATGACATAATAACATTAATATTAGGAATAGGTTTTGTGGGAGTTATGGTGTATATAATACTATCAGAGAAGAGAACATGAAAAGTATTAAAGACTTTCTAATGGGACCATCAGGAGGTTCACATTCTTCAGATGATACTTCTGTTTTTTCTCATATTATGGGTTCTAATTATAACAATATCATTTCTCATCAGGCTATTAATAATATGTATTCAACATTAACAACGGGAACAGTAGTGCCAGCATACCTCAAAAAGATTAACTTTACAGGAACGAAAGTAAACACAGACTGGGAGTGTAATGAGTGTGACTATAAGAGTAACCCCAGCACGACTACAAAATGTAACTATTGTGGTTTGGATAAGAGTGTAAAGGTTGGAGTGTCAAAGACAAAATCAGGAATAATGCCATTTAATGATATAATTAATATGATAGTAAAGGCAAATAGTGAAGGAAGACTGCAGGTGTGTAAAGTAAACAGACAGACAGAGCCATTTTATTCGTTAGGTTCTAGTAATGTAATAAGTAATAATCAAGTCATTATAACAGATATAGAGTTGAGAATATGTGAAAGATAAACCATCACCACCACCACGAGTGCAAAAAGACTGGTTTAAAAACGTAAAACATAAATTACATAATAAGAATGATGACGATTGTATATGTCCGGGATGCATAAGGGTTTTGGAAAAGATTGCTGATGAGTTTGTTAAAGAGTACAAAAGAAAAGGCATATATTAGGCCTCCAACAAAACTAGAGAAATGCCTAAGGGTGGAAATGTGTCCCATATGTTATTCATCATTAGACAAAAAGTCAGGCCTGGGAAAACTACGTTGTTTTGATTGTGATGTTGTATTACCCTAGTTAGTACCAGGTCCACCATGGACATGTTTTACAGCTTAATGTGTGAATTTCTCTATTGCCGTCTACCAAATAATATCTTGTGAGGTTGATATTACGATTAAGCCTTCCTCCACATTTTGGACATCGTACTCTGTGGTTGTTTATGACTTCGTCATTCATAATCCTGTAAAAAAATAACGCAGTGTCGACAAATATCTATGTTATATATATAAATATAAACTTTACTAATGGAATAGATTTTGAATGGAATCTAGGAATATGCTTGCCGCCGCGAAACATGCAACCAATACTACAAACCACAATTTAAATGGCATATAGTTTATATAAGGTATAGTGTATGTAAGGTTTGTGTCAGAGTTCTGTAACATTTGTTTGGAAGGAGTAGAGGTTAGGAGATATGGAGAACTTGATGTGTGTGCTACATGTTATAAAAGGATAGAAGAGATTGCGGAAAGAAAGAAAGTCTAGAATATGTACACCCTGCGATGCAGGAGAATGTCAGTTTTGTTCACTAACACTATACACTGAAAAAGGTCAGGTTGTAAAGTGTAGATGTAATCACGAGAATTATGTTTTATAAGTAATACGAGGAATGCCATATGTTGGTATAGTTGTTGATGCACCAGTAGTATTATCAGTTGTTATAATGTAGGGAATACCAGTAGTGTCAGTGGTGGACCCAAATAGATAAGGCCAAGGTGTAAACGGCAGTAGTTTTTCATTTGATTCTTCTTCATTGTAAAGCCCTTTTTTCTGTGAACATGTTTTAGGCTTTTTTATCTTCGTAATATATCACCAGAAATGCCAATAGATGTATTTTCTTCCATATAATATTCTCCTACCACTTTTTTAGAACCAGAAATACTATCATGTAAAGTTATTCTAAACATATTTTTTCCCAGATTATCTATAGCAAAAGAATTATAATATGGTTTTTGTAGTAATTCTGATTTTCCAAAAACCTGTGCCTTGGTTAATGGTTTCGTCTTTCTAGGATTAATAGACATAGATAACATAATATACATGATATGTTATATGAACGTTGTGGAAGAGCATAATATTAAGTCATTTTGTACTAGGTGTAGGAAGGAGAGGGCAGCCATTCTTAATGGAATATGCCCAGAATGCTATAATTTATATATAACCAAGACTAGAGATAGTTATCGGGAATCGTAAACCCTCCAGGCTTTCTAGATAAGCACTGGTAAACGATACGGGAGTGGATTTTTTTATTATATTATATATTCGATAAACTTATATTATGGCAGTATTACAATAACATATGGCAAGATTACGAAATAATATAAAGTCTACAGACCCACTGTTTGCACCTTTGAAAGCAATAACTGATTCAGTAGGAGCTCAAATAAAGTCTATATGGAAAAATGAAGACCTGACTCGTGCAGAAAAGGAAAAACTGGTAAAATCATTAACTGGAATTCCTCAAAAGAAAATGGCAGAGCTTGTAACAAAGTTCTACTCAAAGAAAGAGGGAAAAGGACCGGGAGAAACTACACCACTAGCAGACATCATTAGAGAAACACTAGGTACTGGACGTCCAAGTGAAGTAGCCAGAAGGATTGCAGATGACATAGTAGAACATAGAAAGATTAAATCTACAGACCCATTATTTGCTCCATTGAGAGCCGCAACTGAAATAGTGGCTTTACAGGTAAGAGATATACTTAGAAATAGTGACATGTCTAGAGAAGAGAAAAGGGCAGCAATTAAAGCATTAGAGGGACTACCAATTAAAAAGATGGCAGAGATAGTAGATGCCAACTACACAAGACCAATAGGAAGCGGTCCTGACGAGAGAACACCACTGGCAGATAGCATAAAGGAAGTAATTAGTTCTGATAGACCAAGCAACGTACCGAGAAAGAAAAATCAATAGTGATAATAATGACATGTGAAAGATGCGAACACCTACATGTTCCTACTGGTAAAGTGTGTGAATGCTTATGTCATGCGAGTAATACTGGTGTAACATGGACAAATTATACAGACTATACACCATCAAATGTTACTCTTCAGTGTGATGGAACATGTTCATGACAGAGAACATGGCTGAAGCAAAAACACCAATAATAAAACCTCATATAGAACATACTGAATTCTGCACATTTACTATGACCCATGCAGGTTGTAGGTGTAAGTGCCACCGCCAGGTGATTGATAAGATAGGACGAGAATTACAAAAAAAGGTATTAAAGAAAGAGCCAAACTATAGAGTGGGTGGAGATTAATATTATGTACCGCCGGGTCGCCACTCCGGTCTTCCTCGGCTTTGTTATGATGACCAATCATAACCTTAAAACTTAGGCTTGATGTCTATTAGCTACCTGCAGGCGTGCTTGAGCTCACACTACAGTACACTATAACATATATCATACCATATATAAATTATATTAAATTAACTCATAGCTCTTTAGAGGGTGTTAAGTAATTACTTATTTATTTATTTATTATTATAATACATCCACAAACAAACAATAAATATGCCTAATATCATAGAGTTATATGGCTATAGAAGAGAAGAGAAGAGAAGTTAAATTAGTAGACGAACAACCAAAATCAGTAGTGAAAGAATCTTCTACACATGTTTGTCAATGCTCACCAGAACATAGAGATGCTTTGTGTACACATCAATAGGTATATATAAAGGTATTTATTATAATATAGTATGTCGTTAGAGACAAGACATATAGCACTTAACATATTAGATATAAACAAACGTATAGAAGAACTTCATATAGAATTAGAAGCCCTCCATGAAATGCGGGAGAATCTCATTGAAGACCTAGGAAAAGAAAATATACAATAAATAATATAATAAGATATATTTAATAAGTAGTATCCAAACCATTATATATGGGAGTTTTTACTGCCTTCAAGGACTTGGGCTACATTATTAAAAATTACAGTCAGGTAGCTAAATTCTATACTGAAACCACATCAAGACCTGCAATAATGCAGCCATATATGGCTACAGACACAGGTGCCAAACTTCCAATATTTCCATATCCTCTCATAATGATTTATGAGTTGGCAGATAACATAGATGCTCTTAGAATCCCCATTGAAGCTATTAATCGCGAAATGTTCAAAAACGGTTTTGATGTAGCTGAAAAGTTCCAATACAAGTGTACTAACTGTCATAAAGAATTCATGTACAAACCTTTAAAGGGAGAAGAAAAGGATAGTGAAGAGCCTACAGGTTCCAATGGGAAACCAAAGCCAAATGGAGGCATGGATTCAAAGCCACAAAAGCCTGTAAACAAGGCATTTGGTGATAAAAATCCTAAAACAACAAACCAGAAGGAGGAAGATGAAGATGACCTAGAATGTGACCAATGTGGTTCTGACCAACTAATACGACCAAAACCAGAGAATAGGAAAAAACTTTTAAGTTTGGTAAACGAATATGTTAACTCTAACAATCAGACTATTGAAGATGTTATGCGTATGGTTGAACGCGACCTTGAGATTGCTGATGGTGGATATCTACTTTTATTAAAGAACTATAGTATTAACGATTCAACAGGAGAGATTAATAAAAAGGCTACACAGATTAAAGAAATATTAAGAATAGACCCTCCACAGGTAGCCATAATTGCAGACTCTGATGGAAGAATAGGCTATGATGACAAACGTAATCCTGTATGGGTGTGTCCAAGATTTGAACATAGAAGTTCCAGACTAACATCTGGAGTATGCTCATCTACTGAGGGAGGAAAGATATGCACTAATACAAAGGCATTAAAAGCAACAATGGAAGTATCATCTGTATATAGTATAGGTCTTCCCCAGCCAAAAAGAGTAATATACGGAGAGGGAGAAGTTATATGGAAGGCGGGTAAATATAAACCTGGATTAATATATGGATATAGCCCAATATATGCCATATGGAGTAAGGCAATGGCTCTATCACATATGGATGAATACATTAGGAAATACTTTGACAAAATGAGACCTCCCAGAGGACTGTTGGTTGTAGCATCAAAGAACTATGAAACATTCCAAAAGGCCTGGGATAAACTAGAAGAGAAGGCAACAGAAGACCCATATATGGTACACCCACTCATGGTTGAATCAGATAAGGGTGGGCGTAACATGGCACAGTGGTTAGATTTTACTGGGTCTCTTAAAGAATTAGAATTTATGGAAATGAGAAAGGAGTTAAGAATGATTATTATGGCTGAATATGGTCTCCAACAAATTTTCGTAGGAGAGCACAATACAGGCCAAACAAGCCAGGGATATGAGCTAACAGTATCAAACAGAACAATAGAGTGGGGTCAACGGGAATTAAAGAGAACATTTCTTGATAGATTAGCACAAGAACTAGATATTAATGATTGGGATTTAAAATTAAAATCATCTGAAGAGACTGATGACCTAAGAGATTTAGAAATTCAAGCACAAGATATACAAAATCATATGCAGCTTCAACAGATGGGATTCGAGGTGGAACGCACACACACAGGAAAGTGGAAAGTATCAAAGAAACCAACATTCTCACAAATGCCTATGGAAGGTGCAGGAAGAGGCCCTGGTAAATTTGGAGATAGAGATAAGGTATCAGATTTCGAAGGTCAACCACAGAAGAAGAGAAACTCATTCGAAGGAGGAGTAGGACAAGGACACCCCGCATCAGGAGCTAAACGTGATGGTGGTATAAACCCCAGTGCAAAGTCTACTGCCTTAGACCTTCCAATGAGAGGACATACTAAAGAATATTGGATTAAACGTCTAACAAAAATAGATGGATTAGATTTAGAACAGTCAAATATCATAATAGATGGATGGCATGTAAAGGATGGACTATATTATCCTGTGGAAAAGGCCCTCCCAAAAATCAAACCCGCAAAAACTAAATACTTTATAAAGGATAATGAAGATGGATATGAAGTTGAATTTGACGATGGGGAAGAAGAGAAATGACTGACTTGGAAATAATAGAACCAACAGAGAAGGACTTTAGATTCTTTACCGGGGCGTCAAAAACAGTTACTTATAAGGTTAAAAACAACACAGAATTCAAGATAAAAGATATAGAAGCCACAGCCTATACTGCTTTAAAGGACGACTCTACACCACCAAAATACACGAGAACAAAAGATAACTATGCCAAAGTAATATCTACTCCAAAAGAGATTTATCCTAACAAGTCAGAAGATTTAGGAATAGAAGTTATTGTTCCTGCAAAATATGACGAATGGATTCGTAAATCTGATGGGAAAATGCACAAAGAACCATTCATAATCTTTATAGAGGTCAAAAGTGTGAAATACATCGAGGAGATTTAATATGTCACGATATATTTATATAAACGGAGGTTTTAAACCTAGTATATGATAGCCATAAAACCCATGTCTTATGAGCAACGTTTAGCATATGAACGATTCCAATCATGGGCAGACCATCAACCAAATTACCTGGATAGATATACTCCTTACGACCCAAGAAATAATGTTGTGGTGGTTTTATCAAGACAAGAAGGTAATGACGTTTTTAGAGATTGGATGTATGGTGCAAATATTGTAACAGATGACGGTGATATTTATTATGCGAAAAAGGGTGCAGGAGAGACTCCAGCAGCCAATGAGAATTTCTTACAGGCTAGATGCGAACTACGAAACATGGCAGATACTCCAGCAAAAGGAGATACATACACAAGTGTTCTTGGACCAATCACAGCAAGCAGAAAGACAATATCTGGTACATATCCAAAAACAAATGATACAGGTGATGCAGATAATACCGGAGATACAATAGACACAGTTTCATATTCATATAGTTGGACTACAGGAGACTTTAACGATGCAGCGGTACAGGGTGGATGTTTACATGATAACGCCTCACCAGTTGGTGCGACTAAACTTTTAACTCATTTCTCTATAACATCATTTAACAAAGATTCAAGCTCAACACTAAAACTATTCGTAAATCATTTAATGAACGGTGTATAAAAATGTATAAACACCCTATTACTAATAAGGAGATGTTTGAAATCTTAGATTCGGTTGGTTTATTCCAAAAAAATCCCACTGGTAATCCCAATGATAAAATTAGATTTCCAGAAAAAGTAAACGTTGTATTGACTTCTCATAAAGATGGGAAGGAAGTAAAACGTGTCATCGAATCTTAAAGAGGAAATCTTTCACTGTCATAAATGTCCTGATTGTAATAACAGAGGTAGGATTAATGTTCATTGCGATGGATGTAATAAAGACTGGGTGAGGGCATGACCATAACATTTAAACAGATAGTTGAGATTCAACCAAACAGCTGGAATGAGACATCATATGTAAAGATAATGTTCACTGTTGATGGAGTAGATGGATGCAGATTTCTAAAATTTCAAACTCATACACCAACAGAAGCAGAAATAATGGATAAGGTATCAGAATATCTTAAATTTGTAAATATATCAGAAAGTGTTAAACTAGAACAAGAAATCCAACAAAAACAAAATGAATTATCAAGATTACAGGAAGATATATCCATTAAACAAACAGAATATAATAATACTGTAATAAAAGAAGAGGCTGAGAAATAATGGCTACTTTTTATCTTGATTATGAGGGTGGAAATGATTCCAATGATGGCACTACATTTACTAATAGGTGGAAGACAATTACATCTGGAGCAACAGCAGCAAGAACAGCCCCAGGAGATACAATTCGCATGATGGCATCACCAACCGCAACAAGTTTGGGAGTGACTGGTGTTTGGACAAATGCACCGATTGGAGGTGAACCACCAGTATCGTCCACATTAGGGTCGTCTACAAACGCCACACCAATCGTGGTGACACAAAATGGTCATGGGTATTCTAATGGTGACACAGCAGTTATTACAGGACATACAACAAACACATTTGCAAACGGTACTTGGACATTAGCAAATGTTACAACAAACACATATGAGTTATCTGGTAGCACCGGAAATGGTGTAGGTGGGGCAACCGGAACAAGTACAAAACGTACTGCCAGTGTAGTAACACTTGCATCAGCAGTAACTAAATGGATAGCATGTACTGGAAATAGAGGAGATGTAACAAATCCTAGAACAGCATGGACAGCATCAGCAAATGTTTCATCCTCTCTTGTAACAACAGATGCTATATTAAAAGAAGGAGATGTTTTTGAACAACTGGTAATAGACGTTGCATTCACCACAGGAAAAGCAGCATATTGGGCACTGCCAGCATCCACCGATTATTCAGGATATCAACAAATATCATTATGGATAAGGCTAGCTAGTGGTACTATAGGTGCATATGGTGACATATCAATAAAACTTTGTAGTGACACCATAGGCGATACTGCTGTTGATACATTTAACATACCACATGTAGGTGTAACCGGACAGTGGGCATGTGTTACAATTGATAAAGGAAGTGCTTTAGGAAGTGCTATACAAAGCATAGCATTATATGTTAATACTGATAATGGATCACAGACTTTTTTACTATCAAATATAATAGCAGGTAAAGCAAAAGCATCTACAGATAGTCTAACTCTATCATCACTTATAGGAAAAAATGTGACAGATGATGGATGGTTTGCTATAATGAGTATAGATAAATCAGGAACAAGGGTTTTTCTAGCAGCTGCAAATTCAAACAGTATGACAGCAACCGCTGTAAAGGGATATACTGGAACATCAGAGACAGTTACAACCCATAAAAGAGAACCAATAATTAGGTCCATGAATGCATCTAGTGCTGATGCAGAAACAATTCAAGAGAGTGGAACAGAAGTATTACCAATAACATATTCTGGTGGATGGAATAGAACAGATATGTCAACACAAACAGGTGAAACATATATGGATGGTCAAAATGGCGTTGGTTCATATGTTGAGGTATCAACAAACAATGATGTAACTTTAGAAAAAATATACACATCTAGATATACTAATGGGTTTGAGTCTGCTAGCACTTCTGCAAGACGTATAAAATATATAAGTTGTGGGGCTGTTTCATGTTCTAACGGCATTAGTCTAAATGCGTATAGTTCAACAGTTGATGGTGGTGTTTATTTATGTTGTGCTACTGCTGGTATAAATTTTGTTAGTGCCCTAGGTTGTAAAGCTATAAATGCAAAAATAAAATCATGTGTAACTGGTATACTTTTTGGTTCAAATAAATCTTATGCAAAATCAAACACAATAAATAATTGTACAACTGGTATAAGTATGAACTCTACACAAGGATTTATAGATAGTTGTACATTTGATAGATGCTCTAGTTCTATTAATTCGATTGATGGAGCAAGGGGCATACAAACAATAATAAATTCAACGAGTACAAACTCTGATCCTGGTCCATTTAATTTTGCATTTACTGATGTTGTTTTGAGAAATTGTACAATAGATAATGCGAATGAATTTACTACGACTGGCACAGGAATACAAACATATACATTTTCTGAAAAACATGATGGTACTCTTAATAATGATATAATATATATGAATGGTGCAGGTAGTTTAATATCAAAATCAACAGACCAACTACATGGTTCATCAAACTATTCATGGAAATTTCAACCCACCTCTTCAACTATTACAAGCTCAAATGCAATGAATCTACCAGTAATTCATATAGCATGTAATGCTAACGCTCAAGTTACTGTAAATGCTTGGTTTAGGGCTACACATGCAAACTGTGTTGGAAAATTAATAATTAAAGGGGGGCAGGTGGCTGGAGTTTCATCCGATGTTTCTGATACAATGACAGTAGCAGCTAATACATGGGAACAACTTACAATACAATTTACTCCAACTGAAAAAGGTGTTGTAGAGATACAGGCACAGTTTTATACGACAGACGGTGTAACAACATATTCTGGATGGTATTCTGACCCATCAGTGACACAGGTGTAATCATGGTTTTACCGCAAAAAGAAGACATTCAAAACCTAGACTGGACATATATGGGAAAACCATTTATGCAAACACAGGGAAAAGACACAGTAGAAACTCAAAACCTAGACTGGACATATATGGGAAAACCATTCTCCCCTAACAGTGCACCCACCATAGTGGTTGTAATCTCCACACAAGTACAACTTCCTCCATGACTTTAGAGCTGACTCAAGACAAGTCAGTAATAATAATTTATAGGCAACATAATGTCATAGTATATCACGATTGTATAAGAGATAGAAGTTGGATTATGATAGGTAAGTGTAAAAATAATTCGTCTATATGCGATAAAAAATTATATGAGTTAGACTGTCCAGTAACTCCGGAATATGAATGTAATTGTGGTCTAATAGGAGAGTGGGTAAATAATGGCAACTAAATTTTATCTAAGAAATATAACCGCCGCAAAAACACCAACAACAGGTGAAAAATCAACAGCCCTTGCATCAACTCAGGCTGACAACGCATCAGGTACAGAAGAGACACTTTCTCTTTTACCAGGGGTTGGAAGCTCACAAACTAGTATAGCACAAACCACAGATGCATCAAGTGGTGCAGAACGGGGATACCATGCACGTTTTACATCTGAACCATTACTTGCAGGAACATATGGTTCTGGAACATGGACAATAGCAATAGCCGCAGAGGAATCTAACGCTGCGTCTAATGCCTTTTTGGCGGCGTCTATATATTTCTGGAGGCCATCAAGCTCAACAGTTGTTGGTTTTATATATGATGCAACAACACAAATAGGAACAGAGTGGAATAATTCAGAAACAGGAGAGGTTAATAATGTAACTGGAGCTAATGTAACAATATCAGATGGAGACGTTCTTGTGTTTGAATTATGGAGAAACCAAACTCAATCAATGGCAACAGCATATACAAATACAATTTACTATGACGGTACAACAGACCCAACAGATGGTACAGGCACTAGTAATGCCGCCAGTTATATACTTGCTCCGGCGTCAATAGGAATAATAATAACTAAAAACACAAACGAAGAAGAGCGTTCCAGTGAACTAACAAACAAAATATTAGGTTTAAACAAAAACACAAACGAAACAGAACAATCAAGTGAACTATCTAATAAAATACTTGGACCTGTTAAAAATATAAACGAAGAGGAACGTTCAAGCGAATTAACCAATAGAGTATTAGGTATAATAAAAAATATACTTGAAACAGAGAATATATCAGAGTTAAAAAACGCTCTTAAATCAATTCCGGTTGACTCTATAGAAGAAATAACAGAATCATTAAATTATATTTTATCTGGTGGGACATTAATAATAAAAATAGTAAACGAGGAGGAACGGTCATCAGAATTAACCAATAGACTGTTGGGAATAATAAGAATAATAAACGAAACCGTTGATATATCAGAACTAAACAACAAAATAATGGCAGTGGTTAGAAACCTCAATGAAACTGAGGAAACATCAGAGTTAATCAACAAACTACTGGCATTAGTAAAAAATATATTAGAAACAGAAAACATATCAGAGTTAGTTAACAAACTTCTTGCATTAGTTAGAAATGTATCAGATACAGAAAATATAGGGGAATTATCAAATAAGGTATTAGGAATAGTAAAAACCGTAGATGAAATAGAACAGATAGTAGAAGCACTAAATAGGATTTTAGGAATAATAAGGATAATTAATGAAACAGATGATATAAGCGAACTAACCAACAAACTCATGAATATGGTGAGAGTTTCAAACGAAACAGAAAACATTCAAGAATTAATTAATAAGTTATTAGCAATAAACAGGAACGTAAACGAAGAAGAGCAAATATCAGAACTAGTTAACCGTGTATTGAGTCTTGTTAAGAATATAAATGAGATAGAAGATATACAGGAATTATCTAACAGAGTATTGGGTCAAGTTAAGAATGCAAATGAAACCGAAAATATATCAGAATTAACAGATAAGGTTTTGGGTATTGTGAGAAATGTCGGGGTGGAAACAGTACAACTATCTGAACTAACAAATAAACTAACTGGGTTCATAAGAAACATAAATGAACCTGAGAACATATCAGAACTAATAAACAAACTATTGGCAATAACCAAAGTATTAAACGAGACGGAAGACATTCAAGAACTAACAAACAAGGTATTATCTTTAGTCAAGAACATAGGAGAAAATGAACAAATATCTGAATTGGTTAACAAACTACTGGCCATAACAGTAAACACTAATGAAACTGAACAAGTAGGAGAGTCAACAAATAAGCTATTAGGTATAGTTAGGAACATATTAGAAACAATAAACAATAGTGAGTTAACAAACAAGGTATTAGGGATAGCTAAAAATGTAAATGAGACACTTAACATTTCTGAATTATTTAATTATATATTAACAGCCTTTACAGCAATAATTAAGAATGTAAATGAAACACTAAATACGTCTGAATTAGTAAATAAATTAACCGCCGATGGAGGTTTAGACCCACTAAAACAAGGAAATGCAGGAATAGGATATTATCATAAGAGAAGAGTCGCCGGGGCATTAACATTACATGAAACTGACACAGTAGTACAGGAACTAATAGAATCATTCTTCAGTTCAGATGTAGGAACACATGCCGATGTAGTAGAATCAGTAGATTTATCATTCTTCTCCCCAACAATAATATTAGATGGACTAAGTGATATAATAAAATCAGAAACAGCCGTACATGAGCCAGTAGCATTTGGTACAACAATAACAAAACCTTCAATATTAGACAGGTTTACCACACAAGAAGTTACAAAACCAAAAATAGGAACTATAGGAAGTGAAAATATGAGCATAAAACAGTCAAAAATAAGAGAGAATATTGTACTTATAAAGTCAAATAAAACAAAAGTTATAAATAAGAGGAAGATTAAAGATATAATTAAGATGATAAAGGCAATAAAGGAGGCAGAAGATGAAAATCAATGAATCTAGAATACTGTATAAGGCAATTACAAAAGAAAACTTTGACATAATAAAAGAATTACTTAAAAAAGGTATAAAAAACAATACAAACACAATAGAATTATCAAGAGAGATTAGTGAAAAGACGGGAATACCACTAGACCGGTGTATAGGATTTGTCAGCAGGGAGATAACAGGAGCAAAATACATATGAAAATAGAATACACATGTGAAGAATGTGGAGAAAAAGAAGAAGATTGTGACTGCGAAGAAGGAACATGTGATTGTGAGTAATGCCCACCGAACTACCCGTAGTTTTAGGGTCTGATTATGCTAAAAGATTATGGAAAAAACATCAAGATAATGAATATCTTAGAGTAAATCATTATAAAGAAGGATATTGCTTCGGATGTTTCAAAAACAGGTCAGTGGGGTCAACAATAGTGGACATATGTGAACCATGCATGCTTAAAAAAGCCAAGGAAGCCATTCTAACCAAGATTAAATATAATTATTATGGTATGTGTTTCTTTTGTAATACATATACATTTCATGTTTGGCAAATTAATGCCAGATTATGTGAGTCTTGTCATCTTAAAGTAAGAAAAATCTTACAAGAGTATAATAGAAGAGGAGGTATGTATAATGTAGACCCATTTTGGCTTTCAATGAAGAGGAAACATGGAAAAGATTGGCAGTTAATGTTTCAAGATTTTAACACACTAGTATAAGACATATCCTATTACGTACTGCATCATAATATGCTTCAGGCTTTACAAAACTTCGTTTATCAACTGGTATTTCACCTATAAATCTATCTATATGATGATTAAGATATTCTGGTTCCCTCCAAAATTGCCATTTATGTGGTTTTACTTCTAAATTATGACTTTTTTTGTTATAATATAGTGGAAGTGATTCAGGAACAGAGAAATATAATCCATCCATATGGTCATATACAGAACTTCCGTCCAATATAACAACTAAACTCCTGGCAAATGAAGGTCTGTCTTTCACATTACTCATTTTAACAGAAACTATTAATTGTTTAAAGTGGTGTTCCTTCCCAGCCACATACATATGTGTCAAAGGAGAAGAATATTCTTTATCTTTATAATATTCTCCATAATATGACAAATAACTAGATTTACTATCAAAAACATATATTGATGGAGCCACAAAACATCTAACTAAATACTTATATTTATATGTTGTTAATACATCCCATGGAAAATTCAACACATGAGTGTCCTCAATGTAAGAAAAGAATGTTGGGATATTCAGACATACGACATCAGGTATATTTATGCTGGAAGTGTGGTAAATTTGATGGAAAAACAATGATTGATGATGATTTCACAAAAATAATAATGGAAAATCCCATGACCATAATGTACCTAATTCAGAATAAGCTACTTAAACCAATACCTTAAACTATAAATAACAACTTATTATAAAAGAATTATAATGTATGACTCAATGCTCTCACCGCAGAAGGATAGCACGAATCCTGGGAAATTTTGGGGTATCTTTTCTCTCCCCTTTAGCATCTATAAATATAGGAACAGCATTACTCCACAACACTACTGGAATACCTTTCTCAGAAACAGTATTGATTTCATTAATATCTGCAATGATTATTACAGGTCTCTCTATATCTCGGGAAGCAATAGATTATGGAAGCAATAAAGTCTGAAACAGAACATAAATGTAAATGGGATATACTAAAGGATATACTAGACCACTGTATACCAATAAAGTAATATAACACTCATAACATTATTAGAAAACTTTAAATTAAGGGGTTTATCAGTATCAATATGGTCTTAGAGACAATAGTAGCACCAATATTAGCAGTCGTAGCAGCAGGAGTTACCTGGACTGGTTTCGGCTATCTAAGTGCATGGAGAAAACACAGAAACGAGGAAGATTGGAACGGTTTCGAAACAAAGAAACTGAGAAATGACATCATCCTGGGAGTAATCCTTGGAATAGGAGTTCTGATTTCACAGGCAATACAAGGTACTACACCAGAAGCAATAACATCAGCACAAGGATTTGTCGCAGCAGCAGCCGGTTCATTCGCTCTAGTTGCAGCAGTAGATAAAGTAATTGTTGGTGGAGTTTTAGGTATAGAATAAAGAATGATATACCGTCCAAATTTTTTATTCTCTAGAGTAAACTATAATAAGTAAAGTTTATATAATTCTTTTAATGGCAGACGTATTCTTTAATACATTTGTAACGAAGAGTCTAACAACAAAAGATTCTCTGGAGCGTTTCTTTGAGGGAATACTAACAGTACAAATGGTAGACCGTCAAAATGAAATTACTGTTGTAGATGAACTTATGAAAGTACTTCCTATTTGGATGGACAGGGGGGCCCCAATTACAGACACACATTCTAATCGCATAGTAGGTAAAGGTATTAACTTTGCTAAAACCACAGTTGTAGATGAAAACAAAATAGAATATCCGGCAATAACAATAACAGGTAAAATTTTTAAAGATTATAAATTAGATGACCAAATATGGGATGCGATAAAAACAGGTAAATACAAAGGTCTCAGTTTTGGTGGTGCTACTAAATCAGATAGAACACCAGTAAAACAATCCAATGGAACAATAGCCTATTCTCTCAAAGACCTGGAACATTATGAGGTAGCTGTTTGCGCTGAACCGGCGGTGCCACTAGCACTAATAATAGATGTAAATCCACTGGCAAAAGCCATGATGGGTGATAAACTAATAGACCGTGGTGATGGTAAGGCAACTATAAGATGTACTAATTTTGGTTGTATTATAGAAAAGGCGGAAATTTCAGATAATGCTACAGGTAATATGTCTGCAAGCGCCACAACTGATGAAGACGAAAAAGATAGAGAATCATCTATTAAAGACCCTACACCCGCATTACCAAGAGACTCAACACCAGAGGCTAAAGCTGGTCTAGTAGATGGAGCAGAAAACCTAACAAATTTAAACAAGCCAATAAGAGGTCATGATTGGTCATATTGGGATTCTCAATTAGAGAGTGATGGATATGACAAAGAAACAAGGGGAAAAATCATAGGGAGTTGGGAGAAAGAAAAAGCATCAGAAGTATCAGAATTTATTTATAATCAGGTAATTAAAAGAGGACCACCTCCAAAGGTAGAATTAACCAGACCTCTACACTGGACTGACCTTCCAGAAGAATTAAAACCAGAAAACCTAGAAAAAGAGATAGGAACCACAATATCTGCAGTAGGAGAACAGGTGGGAACACAGGATGTATACGAGCCAGAAGATAGAGTCGTGGGCGAGGTAGATGATGATACACATTCAGACGATGCAACTAAAAAGAAAGATTTATCACAATTACAGGGAGGAGTAAGAACTGGTTCAGGATATGACACATCAAGACAAGGAAACACTCCAGAAAATGATTCAGCTCAAATTACTGAGGAAAAAGAGCCCAAAAAAGAGGAAAAAAACAAAATATATATAAATACAGATGCGAAACATATAAATAACGGCATGACTGAAAACACAGAACAAAAACCTATTGAGAAAACAGAAGAAAAGACTGTTACTCCAGTAGATTCTATATCAGCCACACTGTCAGCAATCGCTGATACTTTGAAAAAGACCGATGCCAAGATTGATGCATTTTCAACCAGCCTAAAAACTGTAGAAGATAAAATCAAAGCACTGGAAACACCAACTAACTTACCTATCAAACCGGCAACGGATGATAAGGAAGATATAGGTGCTAAAGTTAAAGTACCAGATACATACCAAAGCAATTCTCAGCAAGCAAGCATTAGAGATTCCGACCCGAAGAACGAAAATTCTACGGACCCAACAGGACTCAAAATGCAAGAGAAGGCACTGGGTACCAGTTTCACAACTGAGACTCCAAGACCAAGCTCTGCTCCAGAGAATGTGAACAAGTCTGTAGGTGCTGATTATTCAGAAGTACTGAATGACGCACGTGCACTTGGACATGAAGGCCTAAGTATTGTAGCAAAAAATATCATCAGCGGCAAGTATTACACTCCGTCTGAGGAAGAGAGGTTGTACTAGACATGGCAGGCAAAATTACTAGAATCGAAGAATTAGAAGCATTGTACTATGGTCACAACCGTAATTTACTCCGAAAAGCAGATGCTCCAATCTTAACATCCACTACAGGCGTTTTCAACGCCATATATGGTGCTTATGCATGGGCTCAGCTTAACTTAGAGGCAAACGCCTTCGGAATCCTTCCAAAATATCCTTGGGATAAAAGCGGATGGAGAATTATTACGGCAAGAGCAACATTGGCTGCAGTAGGCGGTTCCACATTAGGTGGTACTGTTGAAGGCGGCATAATACAAGACACTGTAAAACCAACACTAGAGGAAATTGATCTCCGACCAAAAACGGCACAATTACCATTTAGTGCATCAGAAGTGATGGAATGGTTAGCAACTCACAGCAGAGACGACATTTGGGGTGGACTTGGTTCACTACGATTGTATATGGCTGTGCAACACAAAGAAAACCTAAACAGGATGTTACTAGCGGACGTAGAAAACGGCGCAACCACAACTGGTGGTACTAGAGCATCACCCTACAACGATTGGGAAACATTAGATAGAATTGTATCTGCGAAAGCGGAGGCAGACTACTATGATACCGTCTTAGCAGGAACTGATTGGGCAGACCCATGGTTTAAAGTTGATAGAGATGCAGTGACGACCTATGATAGTACAGTAGATTCAGCCAGCGGAACTATAGGAACTAACGGTGTTCTAACCGATGACACAATTCGTTCTTTCTTACGAAAGATTAGAATTGCAGCAGGTAAAGACCCAAACGTATTCTTAGGTTCGCACGAAGTTTATTCTGAAATACAAGGATTGTATATGCCCTCAGTTCGTATTGGAAATCCATACGGAGAGGCCCTAGTACAAATCGATGTAAACGGAATTCAAACATTCAAAGGCACAGGAGTAGGAATTCATGTAGACGCAATTTACGGCGTACCATTCATCCCAACAAAGGATGCACCAAAGAACTCTGCTGACACAGTAGAACTTGGTAGACTATTCGCATTGGATACATCTGATGCAGAAGGATATGGATACCCAAGAATTGGTATACAAATAGCAATTCCAACAGAATACTACGAAGCAACAAGACGTACACCAGGATACCCATTCATCAATGACGCATTCACTGAAAAGGGAGTGTTCAGAACGATGGGAGAAACAGTGTGCAGACACTTCAAATCTCAAGGGAAAATCAGAGATATAAAACTCTAAAACAATTAACAATTCTTACGGTAGAATTGCCCCGAACTTTTTAATAACGTTTATATAAAGGAACTATTATGATTGTATTATGGAATTAGAAAGTAAATGGTTTTCTATTAAAATGACCACCGATGAAATCTTGAAACTAATACCAGATGATGCGTGGGAAAAAGTAGAAAAATTAATAAGATTACAGGCGGGAAAAGAATATTCAGAAAAATTCAATAATATAGACCTATACGAACATTCTGGAACATTTGAGTTTGGATTAGGAACTGACTGAATCTTTATAAACAAACATATTAAATATTATATATGGCTTTAACTATAAGCGTCACAGACTGGACAAGTCGAGGTGTAAACAAAAACCTGAGTATACAATCACTTCTAACAAGCAAGTATAAGATATACACAGTAAAAGTGGTTTTTGGTGCTTCAGATAACTACGTCACAAACGGAGTTGTTGCAAACCTCAAAGCTGACGGTAGGATAAGTACCATAGTAGCTGCAATACCAGCATATACTGATTTAGCTGTCGTATTCCAATACGATAAGGTAAATAGTAAAATACTGATGTATGGCTCTAACGGTGCCTCTGTACCATTAATAGAAGTCGTAAACGCTTCAACAATAACACAAAACAAAACATTTGAATTTCTCGTAGTTGGTATATAGACCTAGCGAGCTTCCTTTTCTTTTTAGGAAACTATATTAATCACACTAGCAGAAGGTATATATTATGGAAACCTCGGGGTTGATTTTGTAACATGGTAGGAATGGTTAATGAGGCTAGAAGTGTAACGGCCGATTTATTATTAAAAAATGGTCACGGTATAGTAAAAGCCGTTTATGTCACTAAATCCGGGGCAGGAGGCTCTCTTCTTAATTTAAGAGACGGTACAACAGTAGCCGCCCCTATAATACTTACAATTGAGGGAGAAGGCGTACAGCAACTTCCCTATCTTAACAAGCCATTTAGTACGGGAATTTTTGCAGACCATGTAGTAGGCGGAAGTTATCTAGTGGTTTGGGAATAATCATTAAATAGCAAACTATATATTATTTTATCATGGTAACGACCTATTGTCAAGCTTCAGATATTGCTAGTTTTCTTAGGGTTACAATATCAGGTTCTACAAATCCCACAACAACACAAGTTGAGTCAATAATTAACAGACAGGAAGACATTATAGATAGAAGAACTGGTCATGCTTGGAGATCGACAATAATAACAGAAGAAGAACATGACCTTGGATTAATTTATACATATGGGTGGGGAACACCAATATTTTTACATCATAGAAGAATATTAGATATAAGTGCTGGGTCAGGGGATAAAATAGAGTTATGGAATGGAGATAGTTATCAGGATGTTACATCAGATACTACAAATTATAAACTAGATAAAGTAAGAGGGAAATTATATGTGCGTGGAGTGCTTTTCACTATAATGAGAAAAGGACGTATTAGAATAACTTATAGATATGGTGATACTGTTGTCCCCGGCGATATAAAAGATGCATGTATTAAACTTACAAGTATAGACCTTCTAGCATCCAGTTTTAAAATGGACATAATACCTGGAGGAGGACAGATAAAATACCATGAATCAATGGATAGATGGAAATTCGATGCAGAAACACATATCAAGAACAGAGAGGAAGTATACGTGATTTGATATGTTCAAACTTGCTCGCGGAGAAAAAGAAAAACTTACAGAACATCTTCTAGATAAGGTGGGAACAAATCTTGCAGGAGAACTCAAAACAGAACTTAGAATAGTGGGATATGATAGATCCAGTTCATCTGGAGAATATATAAACACATTAGATAAAATCGTGTATGATAAAGAAAATAAATTAGTAGGAAGTACCGATTGGGGTATAGCAGTGTTGGATGCAGGGAGAGTTGCGGGGGAATATCCACCATTCAATAAAATACGAGATTGGGTAATGTATGTAAAAGAGGCTGGAAAGAGACTAACAGAAAATCAAATAACCGATATTACTTGGAAGATAATGAATAAGATTAAAGATAAAGGAATAGACCCCACATGGTTTGCTAGACGAGTTTTATCGAGGTTTAGACTATAATGGCAGTAGCAATGTATGACGCAGTAGATGACCTTAAGACAATGCTCACGACAGACTGGAATGGAACTGGTCAGGGTGGGGCAGTACCTAATATAAGAGAAGCATGGATAGTAAAAGCAGTAGGACTTATAGACGACAATACAGACGAGATAATTTTAACACCTTTAGATGAATTCATACAATATTTTGCATTATATGGTCTAAACCATCTACATCACATTCCAATTCTAATAGACATTAGAACATTTACTGAGATGACAAGACATGAACAAGTAGTTAAGGAGATAGCAAGAATAGTAAAATTAAACATAAGAAGGGCACCAACCGGTTTTATAGATGTTTTGTTGGGATATTCTAAATCATATAATGTAGACTATAGAAATATGTTCAGACATACGCTGGATGTTACTTATCGTAAATTAGACCCCACGTAAACTATATTAAGCAAAAGGTTATAGGTTTATATTATGGTTCGAACCGGTGCGTTTGGTTATATTAAATGGGGTTATGAAGCTACATATGGCTCTCTGGCGGCTACACGCGATAATGTGTTCGGATTAGAACAAAAAGCATCCTCTGTAACTTATACTAATAACAAGATTGTGCTTTCAGAACTTAATACCGTTTTTCCACTTAGATATGCATTTGGTCAAGCAAGAGCAGACGTTTCAATAGCATTTGTACTTTCAAACCCATGGTGGTTGAAAATGATATTTGATACAAGAACTCCCTCTACAGGAGGAGGAACCATAGCAGCACCAATAATTTATTCCATATCAACAAAATTAATGCCATCATTCTCATTAGAAATTGCTCATGACCAAGCAACAATAGATTCTGTTAGAGTTGGAAAGGGGTCAGTTTTAAAATCAATAACATTATCAGCACCAGTGGGAGATGTTGTAAGATGCACTGCAGATATAGCATATGGTACAGAAGATAGTACACAGGCAATAGATACAACACCACCAACTGATAACATATCATTTCCCTATACATTTGCCTATGGTAAACTACAAGTAACTACACCAACCGGTACAGAAAGAGTTTTGGCAGAAGTACAATCCATAGACCTAACACTTAACACTAATGCAGAATTACTTTATAGTGTAGGAACGGGAGGAGCAAATCCAACTGGAAATCAACCAGTAGGAGCATATAGAAAATTATTTGAACTCACTGGACGATTTTCACTTTCAATGGCAGATAGAGCGGATTCACCAGACGTAACACCGGCAGGAACCACAATGGATATGTTAAACTGGATTTATGCACAGATTGGAGCAAACTCACAGGCACTATCAGCCGAAGGAGCAACGTTAACACTAACATTTGATAACGGTCTAGCTACAACTGCAAAGAGGGCAATTACATTCAAACTAACCGGTGTAGTATTAGATGAACACTCTGTAAGCATTGAACCAAATGAACCAATATTTGAAGACATACCCTTCCAAGCCAGGGGAATTACAGTAGAAGCAATAACAGATACAGTAACAGAACCAGCGTAGAAACATTTATATACAAACTTATTCTATATATTTTATATGGCAATTAAAACCATAGAAGTAGATTGGAAGGGTGCAAAAGAAACAGTAGAGTTTGAAGATGATATATCTTTTGGAATGATGGAATCAATAATAAAAAGAACCGTAGACATTTCAGATATTACAAAACCAAAAATTGATATGGCATCATATAGGATAGGAGTTCTTATGGCAGTATTAAAAAAAGCACCTTTTACTATAACAGATATAACTCTAGTAAGAGATGTTCCAAGAAAAGCAATGAATAAAATCGTGACGGAGGTCATGAAAGAATACCCTTTAGTAGATTCACTAGGGGATTGGATGAAGAGCTTCTTAGGCTCGGAGGAGGAGATAGCATCGAATATTCAGTTTACACAGCCTGTGCCACCCTCTTTGGATGGGATAAATCCACCGTTGATAGACAACCAAGCAAATATCTAAGGTTAGTGTTGGCAATGGCTAAAGAACAATTTAGTCCTGCAAAACCAAAGAAAGTACACACCTTCAAATAAACAATATTAAGTCCTAGATTTATCATTTATATATGGCTGGTCAAGATGAGTATAAATTAAAAATTGATATTGATGTAGACGAATTTGTTAAGAAGATACAACAAGGATTAAAGAAGGCTGGTATTGGTGTAGGTGCAGAGGGAGGAGTAGGTGGAACGTCTTCTGGTGGTAGAGGAGGAGGTTCATCAAAAACAACAGATTGGGCTGCGTGGGGAAAGGCTAAAAAAGGAGTTATAGAAGCAGACAAATTAGCACGGGTAGAGATTTTAAAAGTTAGAGATGCCTATGTAAAACAACATACTATAATGAGGGCATTCCTAGAGGGTGTTTCCCCAGCAACTATAGGAAAGAGAATGATAACTGCAAACCTTGGAATGCAGTTTACAAAGTCAATAAAACTATTTCAAGAGAAGTTGGGAGGAGGTAATTACAAGGGAGCTGGAATACAACTAGTAAAACTAGCCGGAATTGCCGGAGCCATGAGTGGTCTAGCATTATTGGGAAAGGCATTGATAGATTCGTCTCCAGTTTTACAGGCAATGTTATCAATATTAGAACAAGCTGTTTTCTTCTTCTTAAGACCAATAGGAGACTTTATGGGATTTCTATTCAAACCATTCATATTACTTATGTTAAAATATGGAATAAGATTCTATAAGTGGGCATATCAAAATAAACTTTTACAGACAGCAACCTCAGCTGGAAAGGAGATAGAAAATGCAATTTTAAATATAGAGAGAATATTAAAAGGACAACCTCCAGAACCAAACGTAAAACCTCTAACACCAGAGGAACAGGCAAAGAATTTGAGATTAAAAAACGAGGAAGGAAAGAAAAACTTTGCAGAATTAGTCAAAGGATTACAGAAGGGACTGGATGATTTCTGGTCATGGGCACAGAAGGGATTTCCTCTTATTCTTTTGCCTTTCGCACAAGCTATTTCTGATACTACTGTAGAAGTTGAGAAACTAAAAGAAAAACTCGGATTAAACACATTTCCTAATGTAGGTCCACTTGGACCAATACAACCATATGAAGCAAACAATACAGTTGTTGGACCAAATGGACCTGAACCAGTAAATCTTCCTCCTGGTATGGGAGAATTAAATGCTCCTGTTAGAGTTAGACCAGAAGATAGGGTATTATCAGAAGAGAGTAAAAAACTAAGAGAGGAGTGGAGGAAGAGAATGGATGAATTACGAGGAACCATAGAGATAGTTTCAAAAATAACCGGTGGAAGTACAGGAGCTAAGGAGGGTGTATATCAAGAACCACATTATAACGAAAACGAGAAGAGGCGTAATGAAATATTAAAAGCATTTGAGGAGTACAAATCAACGGTAGGAACTATGGGTGGTGTTATATCTCCATATCAAAACTATGCAAATCCAGATTATTATAAAGAAGGAAGAACTGAACAACAAATTAAAGATGACGAAAAATATGGAACCGGAGAGAAGGTAATAAGTCCACAAAGACAGTACATTAGAGACATGATTGCAAAACAAGAAGAAGAAAAAGTAAAAAAAACAGAAAATGCAAATACGGGAGTGGGTGTTTGGGGAAAAACCATAGGAGTAGCAGAAGAAAAAATGAAAGAAATAATAGAACAGGTTGAAGCTGGTACAATAACATGGGGAGAAGCAAATGAACAAATAAAGAAAGCTCAAGATGCAATAGATGATATGGCAAAGGCTGCCGCTAGATTTAGACCAAATGATTCTGCACCGGGAATGCAATACGGAAGTGGGAGCGCCGCAGACCAATCCTGGGCAGGACAATATTTATCCGGTGGTGGTTCTGGTACACAGAGTGGAGGTGTATCTGATATGTTACAAAATATGGGTGCACCAAAACCAAATATGACTCCACAAGAAAAAGTTTCTGACCTACTTTCTAGATATAAAACTGCTCAAGCACAAGTACAAGATTGGAGTAATGTTCCTGGTATGTTTGGTGGAGCAAAAATTACAGCTATGGCAAACCAGGCATCAGGTTTTAATAAACAACTACAAGATATGCTTGGTCAAACGGCATATAAACAATTAATGAGTGGAGAATTAAATGTATCAGATATGCAATTTGATGAGAGTGGAAAGTATATAAAAACAGCCGAGCAAAGTTCTGGAGATATTGCACAATTAACTCGAGTATATCAGCAAAAAAAAGCCCAGTATAACCAATGGATGGTTAGATATAATGAGAATAAAGGAAAAATGGTTCTTTATGGTGGTGGCCAGGTTCCATGGGAAGACACTGTATATTCTTCTAGTGGAGGAATTGGAACTACATATAGGAAAAGTACAGAAGCCATGGCTAAAGATTTACAACTGGCTAAATCACAGGCGCTGGCAGCAGGAGCAGTTGGACTGGCACATGGAGGAATAATAAGAGAGCCAATATTTGGTATTGGTAAAAGTGGTACAAGGTATAATTTCGGAGAACAAGGACCGGAGAGAATATCACCTATGTGGAGAGGACATGAATCAGATTATATGAGAAGAAAAGGAGACCAATACTTTACACTTAATATTAATATAGATAAAGTAGCAAAAGAGGTTGATATAGAAGACTTGAAAAGAAGAATAATGATGTGGATTAGAGACTCCACCAGTAGGAAGGGTATTATTTAGACATGGCAGGAATAGCAATAAGAAAAGTTCAGGGGGCACAAGCAGCTGACCCGGTTACAGGATTCACAGTAAGACCTATAGAAATAGTACCATTAACATATAGAATAAGAAATATAGAAAGTCTATCAATAACACAGAACTCTGCCGTAACAGAATTTCCTTTACCTTTATCAGAAGACCAATCACAGATATTGGTAAAAATAATGGGAAATGTAACAAATATAGCTCTATCGTGGATAATATCAGATATAGATGTAGAACCAGCTAATACAATGATATTTTCAGAAGATGGAACAACAAACACATCTATAACGGCAGTTCCCGCCTTTGGTATACCGGTATATCCTCCAGCACTTGCATCTGGAAAGAGAATATTTACTGTTAATGACCAAATGAAGATATTAATGAATGAGTTTGTACCGAGAGATATTAATGCACGATACCATATATTTATAGGAGTAGAAAACTCAGGACCAAATGCAATAGATGATTCATCGGCTCCTGCATTCAACGCACCGCAACCACCTTTTAAGACTGATAATAATTATACTGTGGGAGCACCAACAGAAAATAAGAAATTTGCTAATACAACGGCATTTAAAAGAATGGGAACAATTAAAAATCTATCATTTAATCTTACAGGTACATCTCCTGTAGTGTTTACAGCAAACATGGATTTGGCCATAGGCGACAATATAATATCAGTAGAAGATGTAGAATAATGTCACAAGTAAAAGTATTTAAAAATGGTGTTGATATAAAAGTTCTCTCTACTGAAATAACAATGGAAGGTGATAGAGCAGTAGACCAAGGAACCATAGAATTACCAGCCGATATAGATGCCTCAATACATGATGAAATTACATATCACCATGACCTAGTAGATATGAATGGTCTTAAGACGTATTTAGGATTTGAAAATGATATTGTAGATGAAAGTGGTCAAAATAACAATGGGTATGGTTCTGTCAAGATACCACTATGTATATCAAAATTTGACTTTGAAAACAATACACAAGATACTGGAGATACACCATGTACAACTGTTACCACCAATGGTACAATAGTATTTGGTACAGGAAAGGTTGGAACATACTCTGGTACATTTGATGGCTCTACAGATTATCTTGCCCTAAGTGATGAGGCCAACTACGATTTTGAACGAACAGATAAAATATCATTATCATTATGGGTTAAAACTTCAGCAGCAGCTACTAATGGACTGATAACAAAAAAGACAACTTCTGCCACCGCCGGGTGGGATTTAAGATTAAAATCAACAGGTAAAGCACAGTTTGTTCTTTATAGTGGTACAAACACACTAGATGTAGAATCAACGGCATCAATAAATGATAATGCCTGGCATCATGTAGTTGTAACATATGATGGATTAAGCCTTGCTGCCGGAGTAGTATTCTATATAGATAATGTTATATCTGCAACCGTAACAAACACAAATACGTTAGCAGCATCAATACTTAATTCCGTAGTAGTTACTGTGGGAGCTTTCCAAGACGCTTCTAACAAATACACTGGAGATATGGATAATGCATATATATTTAGAAAACAGTTGACTGCAGAAGAGGTTACAGCGTTATATCATGAGGGATATTTAAGATTTGTAACAGGAGAGTTCTCTGGAGATGCTTTAAATTTAGATGGTATATATTCCATAAAACTACAAAATGAAACACCATTTGATTTTGACATAATTAATACATTTTCTATAGGATTCTTTATAAAATCATCAACTGTTGGTGTGGCACAAAAGGTTATTTCTAAAAAGAATACAGACACAAGTGCTGGATATGATGTACGTTTCAACACATCTAATCATTTAATATTTAGTTTTCATAATGCCAGCGCGACACAGTATTCTGTTACATACACAACAAGCATACTTGATGGTTCATGGCATCATGTTATATGCACATTCGATGGACTATCAAACCAAAACGGAATGAAGATATATGTAGATGGCTCTCTAGTTTCTACTGGGTCAGCATTAGGAATGACCGGCTCTATTTTGAACTCAATTAATCCATTTATAGGCTCAGGGGGTGATGGAAGTGATAAATTTATAGGATATGTAGATGGTGTGAGGATATATAGTAGAGTTTTATCTTCCTTGGAAATACCAAGACTTGGTCTAAAGAAACCACCCATACAAATAATGTGGTTGGGAGGAAATATTACTAAAATAGATAAAAAAAGCTTTTCCAAAACAGCAATAATAGAAAGCATTGGGTCTGGTCTGGGAAATACTGAAGTAAGAGGAGAGATTTATCAAAATAGAACACCAGAATACATAGTGGAAAACATAATTAGAAAATTTACCGATTTTAGGTTCTTTTCATTTGGTCTTCCATCGGGACTAACAATGACAACATATGTAGCAGATGGAAAAGTAATAGATATTGTAAGAGATTTGGCTGCAATAATGAACAAATCCTTTCATGTTACTCCCTGGGGAGATTTTCATCTAGAAGAAAATGAAATAGAGGCATCAGGAATAACACTCCAACAGGGAAAAAACGCAATAATTAACGATAACACTGCAGATGATACAGAAATTGTCAATGAATTAACAGTTATAGGAGCAAATGTAATTTATAGGCAGATAGAAGACCAGTTTGATGGAAATGGTTCACAAAAAGTTTTCACATTAACAGACCCACCAATAAGTATGAGGGTGGAGCATCCTATAGGAATACAAAAAACACCAGAAATAGATTATACATTTGATACATTAACAAGAACTGTAACATTTGTAGTAGCCCCAGCAGCAGGAACAAACAATATAAAAGTTGAATATGAATTTGAAAAACCACTCATAATAAAGGGAACTAAACCATCAAGTATAGCTCTAAATGGACTACATGCAAAGAGATTAGTTGCTTCATGGATTAAAAACAGGTTGGATGGAGTGAGGTATGTTCAGGGATATTTGGGTAAATTTAAAGATATAAAGTCAAAAATAAAGGCCGAAATACCTACACTTGTTACTCTATTAGATATAAATAAAACAGTAATAGTGAAAAACTCACTCAAGAATATTAATACAGCATTCGTAATTAAGAGTATTACGTTTAAATACCCAGAGGGAAAAACACTAACAAACCTAGGAGAATACTCATTTGACCAATTAGAGTTTGATAAGATGACAACTGAAAAAATTCACGACCTAGAACATGCCATATCACAGGTAAAAGAATTAAGCGAATATAAATCTCCAGAAGAAATTTTAGGTCTTACAGATACCGTAGACCTTGTAGTACAGGAATCCCCGGCGGAGACATTATCATTAGCAGATGTAGTAGACACCACAGAAGTATATCAGGCTACATATAATGCCGATGTAATATCTAAAACAAGTTTCCTATCACATATAGATATGGGACAAAATACATATGACCACTATGGAACAAATCATGGAACAGTAACAGGTACAGAGATATATGTCTTGGCAACTCACGCCGTTGGAGGATATGCAGGAGATTTCGCCGCTGGTTCATTTATAAACAGAGTAGAGTTGGCAAACGAAGCTAGCTTTGATTTTGCCATAACATCTCCCTTCACAGTATCATTCTGGATGAAATCATCTACCACGGGAACTATAAAATCACTCATAACAAAGAAATCAACAGTGTCAAGCGTAACTGCAGGGTGGGCAGCATCTACTACCGCTACCAATGCCATACTTTTCGAAATTTCAAACGGTACCACACAATATGCCGTAACTTCATCACAAACAACACTAGCCAATGGTTCTTGGCATTTAGTAACATGTACATTCGATGGTACTTCCAACCGCTCAGGAATGTATATTTATGTAGATGGAACGGTAACAAATGGAACTGCCCTAGCCATGACAGGAACAGTAACAAACGCAACAGCCGTAAGAATGGGACAAGATGGGTCGGGAACAACTCAATATACAGGACAATTAGATGAATTACGCATATATAGTAGGTCAATATCATCTGCAGAAGTAACAGATTTGGTTAACAATATAAAAGGTTCATTTTACTCATCAAGAGTAATTTATACAGCATAGAAAATCTTTTATAAGAGCCTTTTATAAAGGTAATATATGTCTTTGCCTAATGAAGTCATTCCACTAAATGGTCATGTTAAAATAATAATGTTCGAGAAAGACGAGAACGGAGTAGAGCATAAAATAGGAGAAAAACTCATTAAAAACCTCGTTGTTAACGTGGGAAAAGATTCCATACTTAAATATTTAGGTAACATATCAGGAGGAGGTTATGCTAATGATGTAGGAGTTGGAGATAGTGCCACCGCAGCCGGCGCTACAGATACAGACTTATTGGCTTCCACTAATAAATTATGGCAAACCGTGGCGGCATCAGATAAAGTATATGTTAGACCTACATTGTTTGTAAGTTCTGATTTTGGATATTCTGTTGCTAATTGGACATGGAATGAGTTAGGTATTAGGGATAATCAGGGTTCCCCACTTTTATGGGCAAGACAGGTTGACGGTACACCATTTGTTAAAACTTCTTCTAAGAGGGCGATAGTTGAGTGGCAACTGTCTTTATAGGTGAAATGAATGGCTAGAGTAATAATACCAAGAACAGATACAATATCAGCAAAACTTGTAGCTTCCTCTGATTGGGAAAAATATTTCGCATTCCTTAATGATTATGTAGTAAGTGGTCTAACTCTTGGAACAGGAACTGGACTTGATACAGATATTGCTGTTGGAGTGGCTAGATGTAAAGGACTTTATTTAAACAATGATGCAATATTTAATCTAGCGGGGCTTACTGCAAGTAGTACAAATTATATTTATTTTCAATTTACAAGGAACGCTGGAGAAGCAGAATCATGTGCATTTACATTTAACACCACAGGAGTACTACCGGCAGATTCTGTATTAATAGGTAGAGCAATAACAAATACGGTTGATGTTACAAGCGTTGATTATGTAGGAGTTATTACAACAGCTGTATCATTCGAATCAGCATTTGGTGATGGGTCAGATGGGGATTTAAGTACATCTGGAAACTCTGATTTCGGAACAGCAAATATGAAATTTTATAATAATTTAACTATAAATACGGGTCATATACTACAAGCAAACTCACCATTTATAATATTTGTTAAGAGAACTTTAACCATGAATGGAACAGGAACAATACATACGAATGGTAAAGGTGGTTCAGGAGGTTCAGGGGGAACTGGAGGTCCTGGAGGAGCTGGAGCTGCAGGTGTAGCATTAGCGGCAGGAGCAGCAGGTACAACTGCTCCGGCTGGGGCGGTTGCAGGTTCAGCTGGTTCATCTTCTAGTACATTATCAAGTGCTGGTGGTGCTGGTGGTCTATCATCTACACCAGCAGCTGGTTCTGGTGGAACTCCAGGAGCCACACCCAACGGTGCTGGAGGAGCTGGTGGAAACGGAACAGGTCAGGGTTCTTCTGGAGGAGGTGGAGGAGGAGCAACAGCAGCAAATGCTGGTGGTACAGGTGGTGCAGGAAATGTAGGTGCAGGACCAGGTTCTGGAGGAGCTGCTACAACAACGAGTCTAAAAATTCATAATATAATAACATATCTTGGTACAGTTGATAATATAACAGGAGCCGGAGGTGGCGGTGGCGGTGGCGGAGCAGGTGGCGGTGGAGGTGCCAGTGGAGCTGGTACTGGAGGTACTGGGGGTTCATCTGGAACCGCAGGAACAGCAGGACCAGGAGGTACACCAGGAGGTACAGGTGGAAACGGAGGTCCGGCCCCGGCAGCAGGAGGTTCTGGAGGAGGAGCCGGAGGTGGCGGTGGTGGTGGAGGTGGTCCAGGTGGTGCTGGAGGAGGCACATTATGTATTGTTGCTAGAACTATAGTATTAGCGTCAGGAACAACACTATCATCAAATGGAGCAATTGGAGGTACTGGAGGAAATGCAGCAAATGGTGGAAATGGAGGTACAACAAATCCAACGGCTAATGCAGCTGGAGGAAGTGGTGGAGGAGGAGCTGGAAGACCAGGTGCTGGCGGTGGAGGTGGCGGAGGAGGAGTAATAATATTATATTATAAATCTTTAACTGATAACGGTGCAACCATTACTGTAAATCCAGGAGGTGCAGGAGCAGCAGGTACAACTGCTCCGGCTGCAAGCACTGGAAGTCCTGGAGGACCAACAAATCCAGCAGCTTCTGGTGGTGCTGGAGGGAGAAATACAACTGCAGGTAACTCAGGAAGTGCAGCACCTGGAACAGGATTAATATTAAAGGTAAGTATATGATAACAGAAGAATTTGAAAAAATGATGATAGAGAAACTAGACCATTGTTTATTCCTAAAAAAAGAAATTGAGGGGTTAGAATCCATATCTCCAGATAAAAATCCACTATCACAACCAATTATAATATATAACCTCAAAGTTAAACTAATGGAAAAGAGGGCAGAATTATCAGAATATATGGAAAATGAAGTAATAAAAATAAGAATAAGTAATGGAATAATTAAATAGATTTATATATATCATTAATTATGTAATCCTATGGATGTAGAAGTAATAAGTAGACCAGTTTTTTGTTTAAAACTAAAAAATTTATTCTCTGAGAAGGTAAACAAGAAGATTTTAGATGAAGCCATAAGTCTAGAAAAGGATTTTAAAGTGGCAACAACGGTGGGGCATGTTCCAAAGAAAGATTTTAGAACTAATCATGTAATATATTATGATGAATATTTTAAGAACTTCCGAACGGGTTCTGATTTATTAATAAACTTAGATAAGTTGTTTAATGATATGATGTTTAAGTCTATAATGTCATCCTCACCTTATCCCTTAGCAGATTTTAGTTTAACTAATAAACATGAAACACAAGTAAGTAGATATGGTTATTCTGGTCAAAAATATGATTTTCATGTAGATAAACTAGGTGACAGGTCTAGATTTATAACCCTTGTTTATTATTTCTTTAAAGATCCAAAGAAATGGACTGGTGGGGAAATACAATTGACTAATTCACCCATAAATGATGGTATAGTATTAGATAAAAATGCAGAAATAATAACCATAATACCAGAAAATAATATGGGTCTTGTTTTTGCTGGTAATGTTGCACATAGAGTTTTAGCAACAAAATCACCTAAAGATTGGGGTAGTGGAAGATTTTCCTCTAATATTTGGATTGGAATCGTTTAAAAAAAATGGTGTATTAATAATCCGTAATGTAATAGACGTTAAGCCATTTTATGATGTTATAATGACTGCATCAAAAGAAAAACCATGGAATAATGATGACCAAGTACCAAATACTCCTTCATTTTATAGTTTACAAGGAATGGATGATTTACATGAAAAAATTCTTCCAATAATGGAAAAACATACAGGGTTAAAATTATTTAAAACATATAGTTATTGTAGAGTATACAAGAATGGAGACATATTAGCATCGCATGTAGATAGGCCATCATGTGAAATAAGTGTTACATTATGTTTAGGACATGGAGAAGGAGAAACCTGGCCAATATTCATTAGAGATAAGAATGATGATAAGGTAGAAGCCAAACTTGAGGCGGGTGATGCCCTTATATATCGTGGGTGTGATTTATCTCATTGGCGTTATCCATTTGAAGGAGAACATCAAGCACAGATATTCCTTCATTATGTAGACCAAAACGGACCTTACGCAGAGTGGAAAGATGATAAGAAAGGTATAAATAATCCAAAGAATGATTTATAATATGCTAAACAAGTCACAAATAGAAGATAACATATATTTTGCATTTCGTAAATCACAAATAAAATCAATGGAAACTGAGCGTCTAGGTATCATACATGTATCAGATTTATTAAAAGAATGCCCTCGCCTTGTTGTATATAATAAACTGGAACCAACTTCAGGAGGAACAACAGAAGATATAAGGTCTCTTTACTTCGGTCAACTTGTACACAGTAATAGTTATATGACAAACTGTAGTTTACATGAAGTGTTTTTAGCATACGATTTTATCAATGATAAAAGTTTAACTTATGCAGAAGCCGTACAAATTCCAAAAGACGACCCTCGGCAACTAGATATAATATATGGTTCTGTGGACGATATAATGCAGATTGGTGATGAATATGTTATCTGTGATAAGAAGACAACTGGCCATATAGACTATTTTAAAAAGGACAGTTCCAGCGCCAATGATAATCATAAATTTCAGATTAATATGTATAAAGTTCTACTAGAAAAGTGTATGGGAATAGAGTCAAAATGGGGCTGTGTCATGTATATTTCCAACAACACACAAGATGAAAGGGATACACCAACACCAAAATCATTTAGACTGACTGATACAGATAAAACATTTGAAATTATGAAAGAACGTGCAGAAAACATACGTACACATATTAGAGATAAACTCCTTCCTAATAGAGTTAAGAATTTTATGTGTGATGGTATGTGTCCCCACGCAATAAAGTGTTTTACTGATGAGAGAGTGACTTTAAAATGAAGTATTTTTTTCTTTAATTGTAATAATAAAACACAGGCAGACGCTCTGAAGGAATGTGGAGTAAAAAACGTTATGCTAACATACAAATTCACAGGAGACAACATAGATAGATTTGATTTTGAACGTAAGATGTTAAATGCAGGGGAAGGAGTAGACCCTAAGAGTTATTATGATTTCCTCCGAGAAAAAGAAGACCATTATAATTATGCTATACAAGTAGATATACCATACAACATGTGGGAAACAATAAAACTATACAAACAGGGTACTGGGATAAAGAACCTAATACCAGTTCTACATGGAAACTATCTTCATGCCCTATCACAAATAAAACCACTGGCAAATACATTAGTAGCACTAGGAAAAATGTCTGGACATATAGAAGAGGACGAACAGATAAGAAAACTTCCCAGAACTTTTGGTTATCATGGATTAGCCAAGGGAAGGTGGATAAAAAATACAAATATAACAAGCATAGATAGTTCAAACTGGTTGTCAGCAGTAATAGGACGAAAGGCAGATACAGCTAATGGACAACACGTAACCTTCGGAAGAAAAGGAAGGTCTGAAGTATCAACCGTACAGAATATATGTTCAATATACAAAACACATTTAAATAGTTGTAATATAGATATAAAATCAGTCCTGGCGGGAGACTACTCTTCTTTACTTAAGATAGTTATAGCTATATACTATAAACCACTATTCAAAGGATTAGGAATTTACAATTATAACTTTACTTGACTTGTTTTTTCAATACTCTTTATGTGTGAAGTCATTACCAACTTCCAGTCATTATTGACATTTCGATTTGACATAATTCACACTCTCTAACCATCTTTGATTTATGATTTATATCATGTAAATTTTTATATTTTATGTGAGATGTATTGCTAATCAATTTTATTTCTCAATTCACGCCAAAAATGTTTATTTTCTTGAAGTTGTTTTGGACTAGGATTTATTAATTTTTCAATAAAAATTTCTCTTCTGTCATCAATGAACAACATATAACTATTCTCTAATAATGTTTCTACTTGGTCGCTAAAAATTGGTGGTTGTACTTTCCACACCTCATAATCTAATCCTGCAAATGAAATATTATCTTGTTTTATGATATATCTGTCTGGTATAATGTCTTGGATGTTTTTACGTTCTAGTGCATCTGTCAAACTAAATCACACACACCTTTTACAGGTTCATCGAAGTATGCTACTGTGGTTCTATGACAAGAACTACATTCATATTGTGAACTTCTTATCTTTTTTAATTCAATATGTCGACATTGACTCTTAGTTGTACTTGTCATGATTCTTAACCTCCATAAAACACGTTCTGCAATACCACTTACTATTCTGTGGTAGTGATTCTCTAAATATAACATGATGTTTGCATATAGTTGTACCTGTCATACAGCATCCACCTTTTGTCCTTTAAAATCTAAATTAAGTACATTGAGATTACAATTCTCACACCAAACTTGTAAGCCTTTTTTTGTCCACCCAACCGCCAATCTACCTATCATACATTTTTTACAATGGAAATAAGCACCTATATCCAAAGTTGTGTTGGTATTGTTAATCATTTTACTAATTCCTCCTTGTTTAAATGAAATTCTGAAAGGTGACATCTATAACATTTTCCATGTGTTTCTGTATGTATATCACATCTACTTAAAATCCTGTCTTTATTACAAACATCACAAAAACCCCTGGCGGGAAGAGTTCCACTCTCGTTGGTTAATGTCATACAATTACTCAAACAAACTTAAATATAAGTCTTACCACAATTTATCATGGCTGCAGATGATGAATATCTTCAAACTAGATTAGAACTTTTGGAGACATTTATGACGAACAAACACCCAGGAGAGGATGGTAATATAATGAGACAGGCGGTTGATTGCATAGGTTATCTTAAGAAAATTAAACAACTTAAAGCTGATATTTTATCTAAAACCGGAGTAAACATACAAAGTACTATAAATACATATTTGGCGATGTAAAATGGTTGAAGAAGACATATTTCAAATCATACCTATAGATGATAAGGCAAAACTTGTACTTAATAAACATAAGACAGTTAGCCCATTCAATAGTGTAAAGAATCTAAAATATGCCAACCTCCCAGCAAAGTGCGATGACTGTGTTTATCGTTCTGTAGATATGGGTGGGAATGGAAAGTGTCCAAAGTACGAGGAAGGGGCTGTTTGTGCTATACGAAAAGACTTTCTTAAATTTATAAATGCCCTAGACACAAGGGACCCAGAAGACTTGAAGAGTATGCTGGACATGATAGCAAAATTATCTCTTGAAGACCTTCTAATGGCACTTTATCAATCTAAGATGGATGGAAATATTCCAGATAGGGGTACAACCCAACAGATTAACAATCTAATGAATGTGGTTAAAGTGATAAACGAACTTAACAATAAAATAGTAGTAACAGAGAAAAAACACTTTAATGAGCGTGGAGATTTAGACTCTGTATTTAGAATGTTAAAGGGTAATATGGTAAAATCATAATGGCAATATATAGAGATGGATTGTGTTATTTTTGTCAAAAGAAATGTTCCACTGGAGAGTATGCACATATGGAATGTATGAATAAGGCGATGGAGAATGGCCCGACCAGATAAAGATATTCTAGAGGAACGGGAGGCATTTGTTAATACCATATTTGAATGTGCCAAGAAGCCTAGCCTGTTCTCTAAGATATTTTTGGGTTTAGAACTATTTCCATATAATGCCGAATATGCAGACTGTACAGATAGGTTTATTGTATATCGTTCCGGACGTCAGGCGGGAAAGACCACAACAACTGCAGTAAAAGCCATACATTTTGCCTTCTTTGCACCAACTCTTTTAGATACAGTAGAAAAAGAATGCACCATTCTTATAGCAGCACCAACACAAAATCAGTCAGCCATTATGTTCAATCGTATAAGACAACTCATAGAAGGAAGTGAATTTCTTAAGGGATATATTGTACGCAATACTCAGTCAGAGATATGGGTGTCTTTTCTAGATGGAAGTGGTGTATCAAGAATAGTAACACGCGCTACAGGAGAAACCGGTATTACATTAAGAGGATATTCACCACATATTATCATAGCAGATGAATGTTCTTTCATTAAGACTAGTATACTTAGAGCCTTCTTACCATCAGGATTGGCAACAAAGGCGAGGGTATGGTTGACATCTACTCCATTTGCCAAGAATAGTTATTTCTATGAAGCATGTATGAATTCCCGCCCACGTAAGGCAGATGGACTATGGCGTGAGTTTCATGTATCTTCTCTTAGGAGTCCGTTAGTACAAGACAACCAGGTATTTGTAGATGAAGTAAAGAATCTAGCACAGGAAGAATATGTAATGGAAGTTGAGGGAGAGTTTCTAGATATTGGTGATGCCCTAATACCAAACTCACTTTTAATGGAAGCAATATCAGATGCCAAGACACCAGATGATGTTAGATATGTAATAGGTGTTGATGTAGCGAGGAGTGGTAGAGATGAAACCGTATTTGTTGTATTAGCCATAGATAAAAATGATGTTTGTTATATAGTGGAAACATATTCCGAAGCACAGAGTAACCTTGTAGATGTTGTGGGAAGAATGGGTGAATATTATAGAAAGTATCGTGCTGAGACCATATATGTAGATGAAACTGGTCTTGGTGGAGGAGTTGTGGATTTGGGAAGGAAACAAGACTTACCAATAAGAGGAGTTATGTGGTCATTACAGGAGAAGGCAAAGATGTATTCAGACCTAAGAGTATTATTTGAAAATCATAGAGTAAAGATTAAGAATATAGATAAAATGATTTATCAATTAGGTTATCTCAAGAGAGAATATACAGAGTCAGGACAGCTTAAAATCAAATCTGAAGTACATGATGACTACCCCTCGGCTCTTGTTTTGGCCTGTAGAGCTGTATCTTCAGGAGATAATTGGCATGTTATGGATATAGGAAAAAACATACAAAAGGCTATTTTTGGGTAATAATATATAAAAACAACCTAGTTACTAGGTAAAGTAATGGTAACTAAATTCTTAGAACAGCAACATATACAGGGAACTGACCATGAGGACAAACCCGTGAAAGAAGAGATTGGATATGTAGAGGGAGGAATGGGAAAGAAATCACCCACTGAAGATGAAACTAATAAACGTTATCAAAATACACATATAGGAGACACTGTAGTTTACCCTGGAGGAACAGGAAAAGTTATACAAAAAACGGGTGAATATATTACTATAATAAATGGAGATAAAATGGAACATGCTCATATTAACGAAACATACCATGCCGGAGACATTGAATCTCACTTGTGGACTAAAATGTTCATGGATGCCAGAATAAACATACTAAATAAGGTGGGAATACCACAAATGTTGGCTTCAAGAGGTTGGTTTGACCTACCAAAAGAAGCTAAAGAAACATTGAAAAAGTCAGGGTTTGCAGGTAGAGAAGAAGGAGTTACACGTAAACAAGAAAGCGAATCATATAGAGATGCTATTAATAATCCCCATGTACAAAAACCAGTAGATGAAGACGCCGATAAAAAGGAGAAATCAGATGTTGAGTATGGTGCGTATGGAGGAATTACAACCCGCACATATTTAGATGCTACGGATGAATACGAGGATGATGGAGTAAGAGCCACAAAGCCGTTGTCCGGACCGTCAGGTAAAGTTCAAGTTCATGACCCAGTAGAGGGTTCAAAGTTTAAGGGTGCAGATATACCAACAATAAATGCCGTTGAACTAGAAGAGAAGGATGGAGAAGGCGGAGAAGGTATGACAACAGGAACACCTGGAGCCAGTAATCCAGTTTATGGTGGAGATGACAAACCAAAAAGAAAAATGAAGGGAGTACCAGAACAACATGGAACAACATATGGTATGAAGTATGGAATAACACCAGAAGAGCTGCAAGAATTCAGAGAAAAAGGCACGCTCAGAAAGAAGATATTCTCCTAAAAGATTTAAATACTAGAAAGAACGAAACATTTATATGAGAGCAAAAGATGAATTTTATTGTATTGAGTGTGGTGTAACTTTACCCGATAGATATAAAGGAAGACAACGAATATATTGTAGTAACAATTGTAGGAAACTGTACACCTCAAATCACCCTAAAACCTAGTTTTAATACAATGGCAGGTCCCACATAAAACCTGTAACTCTTTTTTTAATAGGTTATAGTTTTTCATCATATACCACGACCCATGATGTTTTTTCCTCAACTCTTTCTCTTTACCAGAAACTCCGTTTATATGGTCAATTTGTAATCCATTTATGTTTTCATTATATCCACAATTAACACATTTCCCTCCCAAATCATTTATAATATAAATTCTCATTTTATTCCATGATTCGCGTTTTTTTTCATTATAAATATGTCCTCTTTTTTCTCTCGTTTTCTTCTGAGACTCTAACCATTTTTCTCTATTGTTATTCTGTATAGATGTTGATATTCTAATAGTTTATCATGATTTTTCAAAAAATATTTTTGTTGTCTTGGATTAACCCAAGTTTTCTTCATATGTATTTATTTGGTTATGAGTATATAAAGATTTATACATAGAAAGATTTATACTACCAAACATCAAACAACTAAACAATGAAGATAGAGGTTGAGGAAGGTCATATTGTTATATATGGATGGCCATTTAATAAAGAAAAATTTCTATGTTTATATTGTGACGTGTGGGTTCCTATAGTATGGTTCTGGAGAATAAAAGGGTATAGATGGTGATGGAGATTTTTATCGATGGTGGAACACATTGTCATAATATATGCCTATATGACCCAAGTCATGAGAGATATGTAGTAAAACACAGAAGGGGAGAACCCACCAATAATGAATTAGAGTATCTTGCCCTGATATTTGCGCTTGAATATATACGAGGAATGACATATAATATAAAAGATGGTATAACAATTTATTCTGACTCTCAGCTTATAGTTAATCAAATTAATGGAAGGTGGGAAGTAAATAATGATAAACTTAGAGAGTTACATGGAAAATGCCTAGAGAAAATGGATAAAGATATACATGTAAAATGGATTCCCAGAAGAACTAATTTGGCTGGGATTCATCTTGAGGCCTTGAAGGATATGTCGGATGAGATTGCTCATACAACTTCGGGTCGTCAGAAAGGTCTTTGAGTAGTTTATGTAGAACTTCCCCGTCACTTTCGTATACATCACCATGTTTGGTAGTCTTTTTCTTCTCTGCAAATCGTCTTAAAAGTGTTTTGTCTTCCCAACTTATGGATATAGTAGTAAATTTGTTTCCCGATTTTCTTGGTTTAGCCATACAGATAATAGAATCATCGTTTATAAAAGCATTTCTATCAGTGCCACTTATCCCAATTCTTTGGATGGTCAAAATGTCCCAGGCAATACTTTGGGTCATAATAGTTCCAACACTTAAGATGTTTTAGTTCATGCCATAATATGTCACTACCAGGATATAATAAGTCTTGTCTTAAATATAGGACATGTGTCCTATAATTAGTACATCCACTTCCGCTTTCACAGAAAACCTCTGGCTGTATATCTATAATCCATCTATCATCGCAGTCATAGAATGGTGCATTGAACATTAATGAACATATTATAATGAGGTTATACACAAATCTCTTATGTCAATGGCCTTTATAGATATTTTTCCTATTGTAAATGGTCCTACCTTCCTCCCTCCGAATGAGTAAGTCCAAAACCTTCCCTCATCCTTCCTATTATGTACTTCCCCATTGGCGAGTGTTACTTCTTGCCCACTCCTAACAGCTTTATCTTGTAGTCTTAATCTCATCTTCATATTACCATAATATAGATATAAAATCATATGACATAATTCATGTAAAATTGTAGACATATTCTGTCTGATAAACAAATCACCAGAACCATTACTAAGATAGCAATCCACAGTCTTACTAACATTATTAGTTATACCATGAGGTATGGAGAAATCTAATACCGCTCCTGGTGTTACAGATTTAAACTTGGCTTCATCTGACTCACTCACATGAGATATATTAATTGTCCACTCATTCATCATAACATATCTCATATAGTCTTTATATGAAATGTGTTTAACTATAAAATTTAACACTCCAGATTCATACATTAACTTATCCTTAAATGTGAATTTAGTCAATTCTGGGGAGAACACTAATCTCATGATAAGATTTATATAGGCCTGAATATAAACCTTACCATGGGAAAAACAATAGCAGCTAAGTTTGCTAGCCAGTGTCCAGAATGTGGAGCCACATGGAGTACGGGAGCACCAATATTCTATGATAAGTTTGTAAAGAACTCCAAAGGAAAGAGTTTTGCATGTACAAATGAAGATTGTGCTAAGGAACATAATGTAAGTGTTACAGGAAGTTTTGTTCCACAAAGAACAACCGTGAACAATGCTTCATATACAGACAAATTCATGTCATCAAATCCAGAACTCAATGCAACAATTCCTAATATGACAATATCAGAAGGAATGGTAAGAGCTGGAGAGGAAGTAAAGGCCTTGATATCTTTGGCTCACAGTATTGCCGGAGAAATGTATCCAAACATTCCAGAGAACTCACACACATTTGGACAGATAAGAAGCAAACTAGTAGACCAACTCTTGGTAGCGTATAAGGAGTAGACATGTACCGTAACTTTATGGGAAAGCCCATATGTGGTATTTGTAAAAAAGAATTCATTCCCCCGCAAAGGGCGGGGAGGCCTTCTAATTATTGCTCCTATCCATGTATGAATGAGGCTAATAAAACAACAAGTTTAGTTAGATATCATTCTACAAAGCATACAACACTCAAAGGAACCATGAGAATGTTCAGAATACTTAATAGGACATTAGAGCTACATATACCAGAATTACAATGACAAGATTAAGAAAACAACTAAAGAAAATCAGAGAAGAAAACCCTGAACTATTCAGAGCTTTATCAGTTGACCAATATGACTAAGAAACTTCCACTCTGTATTAAATGTGACCACCAGATGTTTGACATTCAGCCATGTCATCTTCGTTGTTATCATTGTGGTGCAGAGCTAACATGTTCCGATAAGGGGTCGTTCTGGTGACATGGAAGAGTGGGACAACCGTGAAGAAATACTCAAAATGAAGCAACGTCTTATTAGTGTAGAAGCAGTTATAACTGCTTTGGAAGAAACACTAGAAACTATTGATGTAGAGATAAGGGAACTTATAAATATAGCAACGATTAATTCAGAGGTGGAGGATAAGATAGTTAAATTATTAAAAGATATACATGGTATTAAAACAAAACCCGGACGGGACATTCCAAAGAGTAGAAAGCTTACCAAAGATAAACACTGATGGTTGGGAATACTGGCAGTGGAGACGATGGGGAGCTTCCAGATGCAAAGATGCCTTACATAATATAAAGAGATTCTGTGATATTTGTAAGATAGAATTTAATTATGCTGAACCATGTATACATCATCTGTCAGATAGTTTCTCTAATCGTAAAAGATATTCAGAATATATGAGAAAGATTAGAGCTGGGAGGGCACCAGAGGCTGACCCAAATCAATCAAAATTCATAGTTAAGAAAGGATTAAATAACCCCACTGACGTAGAGGAAGAAGATGGCGAAGAAATTACCTAAACCTTTCGAAAAAATGTCAATGAAGGAAAAATATGAACATTATAAGATAAAGAAAATAGGATACTTCGACATAGAGACTACTAACCTCGATGCTGATTTTGGATTTATTATTTCATATTGTATATTGGTAAGAGACGTGCAGACCGGCAAGACTGAGATGCGACAGGGAATAATCAACAAAAAAGATATTGATTCATCCCTCCGCGCACGTCATACAAACTTTGATGGACGAATACTTAAGAAATGGCTTAAGGATATAGAAGACCTGGACCTTATGGTTGGACATTATTTTAATGGATGGAACAAGATGGATATGCCATTTGTAAGAACGAGATTGGTTATTAATAAAATATCTGGACTACCAATATATAAAAGTAAAAGATTTGCAGATACATGGAAGATGTCACATCTATTATATAAAATAAGTGGTTATAGTCTTGACAAGGTTGGTACAATATTTGGACTCTCCGGAGTAAAAACCAGAGTAGACGGTGCCACATGGAATCTAGCAAAGTTTGGAGATAAGAAGGCCCTAACATACATCCTGGACCATAATGAGAAGGATGTATACCTAACGTATAAGGTTCATAAGGAGATGGAAGCATATATGCCAATCCCTTCTTCGTACGTATAATGAGAAACAAACAAGAAGTAATTAAAATATGGGGAGTAATACTAGCATTAAGCCTCGGAACATTTGTAGCAATGTGGTTATACAACACACCAGAAACTTTACTATTCATGAGAATGTTAAATATAATATTCTTTATGTATTTATTTTATAGAGCAAAGAAAACAATAGATGGTTTCAAAGATGCTATTAAAAGTGGGTGGGCAGAACATTTATTTGACCCCAAGTATCTATATATCATGTTGTCTTTGTTAATTGCGGGAATGACTGCTGGAGCAATATCAGAATATGTGAATATACCACCGTTTTGGTTCTGGGGATATATGGCTGGAGTAATCATAATACCACTAAGTTCAGGCGTTATACCAATAACGTTTAAAGATAATAAATGGAGGAGAAAATGAAAAAAAATAAAGAATTAGAAGATGAGGAGGATAAACCACAGTTTGATTGTCCATTTTGTACGTTTTTCACAGATGATTTTGAAGAATCAGACATGCATTATGAAGAGCACATAACTGATTATCAGTATCAACAAGACAATATATTTGGGAAGTTTTCAAAATGAACCCTAATCAAGAATTGACTCTTAATTATATAATAAATAATCCAGGATGTACATATGAAGAAATAACCCACTTTACTGGCATGTCAATAAGGAATACTATAAACCAAAAAAATATACTTGTAGCACTTGGATATATATATGAACTATCTAATATAGATGATAACAGACGTGGAGGACATCTGAAAAGATTCTTCCCAAGTAAAAGTAATATAAAGAAAAAATACAAATAATTAAATAGGGTTATAGTGTTGAGGTTGTATGTTTCTCAAAATATTTTGGACACGAAATGGAAAAGAAAATAGTTCTATAATGCATATTGACAAAGCGAAGGAACTTGTCCAACAAATAGAAAAAGATGGTATAACCACTAGATTTGAGGTTGATATAAATAATAATGATAGCTCTAATGAGGGTGTTAAGTAATTACTTATTACTTACTTAACTACTGTCAATAAGACTTATATCACCCATTCCTTATTTTATCTTTATGGCAAGAACATATACATTTTCTGCTACGGAAAATGCAGATGAAGTTATTAAATCATTTAAGAAGATACAGCCTGATAAGAATTCATTTAGTGGCTCCCTCGCCATTGCTATGCAGGAGTGGATGTTAAACCATAAACATGATGCACCACGTATAACAGACTACACGATGGAGGGTATAATAGCCATACCTCATATATACACAGACATAGATACATGGAAGAAGATTGTTAAATCTATGGACATAATAGAAAAGAAACAATTACATAGAAGGATAGGTCAACTTAGTAACATAGTGGAGAAGGAGCTTGGATTATAATGTCTACAGAAGAAATAGGAATGGTGTCAATTCTTTCAGACGCCGCTGTAGAAGACATAATATATAATGTCCTATCGTCACATCAGAACACAAAAATAATAGATGGCCTTATGCCTCATAGTACTTTTATAATTAATGTTGTGGGAGAACTAAAATTTGTAGAACTATTATGTGATATAGGTGGAGATAGATTCCTGGAAATAGCAAGAAGGGTAGTGTTGAGAATAATTCATGAGGGGAGTAAGAAATTCATTAATACTGAAGAAGTATACAAAGACCTTACTGTACGATTGTCAGATAGTACAAGATTAAAACTACATAATATATCACCGCAATATGCAAATACTCCAATCACATTCTTCTGTGAAATTATAGGAGTGGATGACAGGAAGGTGTACATCACAGAGGCGGAATATATATGTCATAATTGTTACTCTGAAGAGATTATAAAATGTGACACTGATAGAAAGATTATGGCACCATTTTGTGATAATAAGGGATGTAATAGATGTAAGATGGAGATAAACCCAAAGTCAATTAAGATGGAATATATTCAGACTCTTCTTCTCCAGGAACCAATGGATGAGTCTGAAAACAATAGTCCGGTTTTGTTTGTGGGTAAAATTAAACATACTGATGTAGGTACTGTATTTCCTGGACAGAAGAAGGATATTACAGCCATGTTTAAAATTGATATTAATGATATAAGAAAACACGAGCATAATATAATTTTAGATGTGGTGGGAATAAAGGATATGGATGAAGTAAAGAAAAACAAACCGACTCCGGAGGAGATAACAGAATATATTAAAGATTCCAAGAAACCAGAGTTTGTCGATATGTTAATAGACTGTTTTGCACCCAATATATATGGTATGAGGGACATAAAAAAGGCCATTTTGCTACAGCTGGCGGGAGGAGTAAAGACTGATAAGAGAGGAGAGATTAACATATTATTAGTAGGAGACCCATCAATGGCCAAATCTGAACTATTAAAATTTGGTAAATCTATTACACCAAAGAGTATATATGCATCTGGTAAGGGTTCCTCCGCCGCTGGTCTTACTGCAGGAATGGTTAAGCTACCAAATGGAACTAGTATAGCTAGACTGGGAGTATACCCGTTATGTCATAACGGACATGCCTTCATAGATGAATTTGATAAAATGAATGTAGATGACAGGAGTGGAATGCATGAGGCCATGGAGCAGGGAACGGTGTCTTTGGCAAAGGCTGGTGTTAACATGACAGTTCCTGCCGTGGTATCTACACTTGCTGCAGCTAATCCAATATATGGAGTATATGATATAGATATATCACTGGCACAGAATATAGATTTACCACCGCCTTTACTATCAAGATTTGATCTTGTGTTCTTGGTTGTAGATAAGATAGATGACATATCTGATACATATAAAGCAAGACATGTATTATCATCTTATGTTAAGGCTGATGCACATTCTAAAGTATATATTAATAAAGAAAAACTTGGTTCATTTTTAAATTATGTAAGAGATTTAAAACCAGTATTGTCTAAAGAGGCAGGAGATAAACTATTAGAACTCTATAAGAAGATGCGTGGATTATCTAGAGTTGAGAAGAATGCAATACCTGTTGGTATAAGACAGCTGGAAGCCATAGTTAGATTATCAATGGCCCATGCCAAGATTCTATTCAAGGATGTGGTAGATGTAGAAGATGTTAATGAAGTAATAGAAGTATTCAGAGAAAGTTATAAAAGTTTTGGAATAGACATAGAAACGGGAAAGTCATTACAGACATCTATTATGGGGTTTACAGAGAAGGAAAGCAAAGAACAGATAGGATATAGAGTTTGGGAATCATTAAAGAATGAAGTTGGTACTGTGGATTGTTCAGAGTTTATTAAAACATTATCTACAGCAGAAAGACACAGTGAGAACAGTGCTAACAGATTATGGACAGAATGGGAGAAGAAGGGAAAGATTCACCTTGCTTTGGATGGAAGATGGAGACTGAGTTAGACGATTTACCAGAAGGATGGTGTCCAGTATGTGAGGAGGACACTTCTGATTTAAATAATGGATGGGAAGTTCATGATTGGTTCTACCAGGGATTAATATGTAAATTTCCTATATGTTGTATTATATGGTTTCATGATGCATGGATACCTAGTCTTAATGACAAAATAGGAGATGAGTATGCAGAAAAAATTGAAAACGGATATATACCGTGTCCTGATTGTATAGTTAGGATGATTGAGGAGAAGAAAAGAAATGAGACTTAAATGTTCAAGGTGTGATAGGTTAGTTACAACCGAAACCTTTATACAGCGTCCAATATGTTATAAGTGTGCCGTGAATTTAGAATGATGTTACAAAAAAATAATGGATTTAAGTTGTTGTGTAAACAATGTAAATCTACCAGTGTAATGTTGTACGCAAATAGGGGTGGATGTGACTCCTGTGGATATGGAGAAAGCATTACAATATCATGTAATGTATGTAATAATGTGGAGAATATATCATGAATAAAAAAAGAACTGATGGTGAATTTGGAATAACAGACCTTCCAGGTGTGGGGGAAGTATCAATAAAAAAACTAAACTCTGCAGGTGTAACAACTATATTTGACATATGTATAAGAGGCTCAATGGAACTTAATGAAATATCTGGCATATCACAACCAGACGCAAGAGATATAGTGACATTGGCGTGGAAGAGATTAGAAGAAATGAAACTATGCCGCCCAAAACAGATGGACACTATGGATATGTATGATTTTAGGGAGACTCTAATTAAGATACCCACAATGTCTATTAATATAGACTACATACTAAAGGGTGGATTCGAATTAGAAGCTGTAACAGAATTATATGGTGAATATGGAAGCGGAAAGACACAGATGTGTAATGTTGCGGCAATAGAAGCCATAGAAAAACATGACTTTAATGTTCTATGGTTGGACTGTGAGGATACATTCCGCCCTGAGAGAATATTAGAGATAGCCATATCTCGTGGGTATGTTAAAGATAAAGAGGAGGGAAAAGCAAAATATTTCCACAAGATTACATACATACATGCACCTAATACAGATGAACTAATTAATACACTAGATAATCTTACACCACTCATGTTAGAGAAGAAGTTCAAACTCATAGTAGTTGACGGTTCCATAGGACAGTTTAGGGCAGAATACCTGGGGAGGGGAACATTATCAGTAAGACAAAATAACTTATCTAGATTCATGGAACATCTTAAGAATGTATCATACTTTTTTAGGTGTGCAGTTATAATGACAAACCAAGTACAGTCAGACCCAACAGCATCACAGTTTCATATGGACCCAATTAAACCTATAGGAGGAAATGTTGTAGGTCATGCCTCAACTTATAGAATATATCTAGTGAAGCGTGGAAGTAAAAGATTTATGAGAATGGTAGACTCTCCCAAAGACGGAATAGAAGATAAAGAATATATCTTAGACGTAGCTGGGGTATCAGACCCAAAAGAAAAGAAATAAATATAGCATTAATTAAATAAAGACATGAAATCAATACAAATAAAAACAGAAAACCTTGGAACAATTGATAAGCCAAAATTCGTTAAGCATAAAGTACCTCTAGATACAAATAAAGATGTTCTGCTTCTTACTAAGATAAGAACGTTAGCAGAGTTTACCGGTGATGAAGATGCAAACCGTCCAGAAGAAAGAGAGTCTTACTACTATCACCAATGTAAGAATGGAGAGAAGTACTTTTATAATTATAAACGTATAGATGACTCTAGAAAAAAAGTTCCAGACGAACATATATATAATGTCGGTATAGACACAGTAGTAACTGAGATGACAGAGCATCCAAAAAGATGGACAACTATAACAAATGAAGCACTTGAAATTATTGAAGAACTACCAGAACTATGACTATCATAGATTGTAAAGATTTTCCCACAGCATTAAGGATTGCACAGAAAGATTTTGGAAGTAAACCAGTAAACTTTTTAGAAGCATCAAGAATAGTTTCTAATGCTCTGAGTCTTTTAGTAACTTCAAAGAATCATAAGTATGGTAAGGATAATATACAAAGATTTGGTGGTCAGGGAGTGTTTATGCGTCTTTGGGATAAAATAATGAGATTAGAACAACATTTATTTAAGGGTACAGATTTAGGAGAAGAGACTGTTATGGATACTTGGGGAGATGTTGCAGGTTACGGTATTGTTGGTGTTATGAGAGAGTTGGGATGGTATGACCTCCCTGTGGATGAAAAATGAACGGTAAAGAAATTAAAATAATTTTATTATTTAGTCTTATATCTAACGTGTTCTGGTATTCTATACTTACTCCTTATTTGTTTTTGGTTGTGAACTATTCTATTGAACAATACATTATATGGACACAGACTGCATGGATAGTAAATACTATATCTGCCTTTCCATTTTATATATTCAGCAAGTATACACATAGACTAACGGAGAGAATAATTGGTTAGAATCAGCCTTGATTTTGATGGTGTAATTGGAAACACAGTTGAATTATGGTTAAAGAAATATAATGAAAAGTATGGAAAGAATTTACAATATAAAGACATAGACCATTGGAGGTTTGGAGATATTGTTGGACTAACCAATGAACAGGTATTGGACATATTCGAACTTTGTTGGTCAGACTGGAGAGGATTGAAACCAATGGAGAAGAACCAATTTCATACTGTAGAGGCCATGAAACTCATTGGACGTGTTGATATAGTCACAGCGGTTCATGTACAATTTATACCAATAGTAAAAAAATGGTTATCGAATTATAATATAGATTGTAAGATTATACAGAGTCGTGAAAAAGAAAAATTAAAATATGATGTGTATATAGATGACTCCCCGGAGAATGCAAAGGCCATAGTGGAAATGGGAAAGACCTGTATATTGTACAACCAACCATGGAACCAGGGAGTAGAAGGTAAAGGCATAATAAGGGTATATAGTTTAACTGATGCGTTAGGAGTTTTAAGAAGGCGTGAATATCTTCAAGAAGAAATCCAAAAAACTTAGGGGGTATATTGTAGATGAAAACATGCGTATATGTAATGTCAAGATTGGAGATATACCAAACTGCATAAATACATCTCGTTTATTCAAACCATCAACGTCTGACTATTACATAATACAATATTGTTCTGAAGAAAACTATGGTCTGGTTACATCTGATGTAAGAATGACTATTATGGCCCTGGCGTGGGGAGTTACTGTGGTACACGTTAATCCTACATGGAAGAAAATAATGTGTATAAAACCACAAGAGTTTAAATGCGACAACGATGAAATGATAAGATATATTAACGAAAGACTTAAAAAGTAACTATATATATATGTATCTGTGGTAGATACAAGAAAAGAAAATGTATATGAGTTAAAAAAGAATACGGCCAAATTATTTAACTCCGAGTGTTTTATATGTCACCTGCCATTTGGTAAGGGATTTGCCTTCCATCATAGGGATTATACAAAGGGAGAAAAAACATATAGAGACTTTCCAAATCCACTAGACTATCAAGAATATATAGTCGTCATGGTGAGGAAGAAACCAAACCAATATTTCTTACTATGTCATCCACATCATTACCTGGTAGAAAAACTGAAGAGGTTTAAAGATAAGAAGAAACTAGAAAGATTATTTCACGTTGTATTGAACAGTGTTTGACTTTTTCATTATGGCATCCATGACATGATTTTCTCTATCAAGTAGTTCTGAGAGGGTTGATATTGTTACCTTCTTTTGTCTTGAAATTGTTTCCCTCAACCCCTCTAATTCTTTCAAACTAAGGTTGTCATAATCCATAGTAAAGATATAAATAATGGTAGTATATAATTGTTCTCATGGCTTCTATTATAGGCCGTGGGGAGAGAGCTGCACTACAAATTTTAAGGAAAATATATGGAGAAAATGCCAAATATTTCATACAATATCCCCTAAAAAAACTATTAACGGAGAAGTATGCCGTAGGACTGTCATCACGACAAGAAAAAGAAACCATAGATATAGTCATTATTAATGGTACAGATAAGGTTGCTGTGAGAGTACAAGATGAAAGACATAGGACACATACATACCTAACAAAGATGGATAGAAACCAGAGACGCCTACTAGAATGGAGTGGTGTACGTGTTTTAGACCTTCATGAAATAGATTGTCCATTCATGTTTAAAGATATGGTTACAGATGGTAGTATATATGAAGTGAAGAGGGAATTAGGAGTATAACCCGCTACTCGTGGCGGATTCATCTGATTTATGTGATATATATCCCATCCACTCCTCTGTATCTATTTTCTTCCTCATATATAGAAGTATTACCTCTATCTCCATAAACGATAGTTTACGCTTGTTTATCTCATCAACAAAGACCTTATCTACGCTATCAAACGCCTCATTAATTTCCTTTAATCTAACATCATCTGGTGTGGGTTCAGGCATAATACACTTTATAAATGTCGTGCCATATATATGTATTTCTAGATAATCTATAATATAGTGAAAATTATAAAGAAAATATGACTAAAAATAGAAGAAAAAATAGGGGTAAAACTCAAAGGCAAATTCAAAGAAAAAGTTCAAAGAAAAAGTTAGTATCTGGCGAAAAAAAAATAAATGAGTTCGAATTTAGTTTTAACCTTACAGATAAGGATATAGATGATGCTGTATTGGGAAGGCATTTACCATACGCTAAGAAGATAATAATATATCTCCCTCATTGTGTCACTCCAGACTACCTTCTTACTACAATAGAGCATGAAATACTTCACCATGTATTATTCCCAATGGATTTAGATGTAGAGGAAGAACATGCCATTATAGACCTAAGATTCTGGATAGAATTCATGTATTAAGAGGTAGGTGTTTTAATATTAACTTTCTATAACCTAAAGTTATACTGCTTCCCGCATGTAATATTTTAAAATATTTACTTATTTTCGGAATAAATCCAGAATATACATCACTTATTTCTACTACTATGGTGTTATCTGGTAATTCTTCTACATGTACTCCAGAACCAAACACGTCTATTCCTATACTTGATAGTGCAATGTCTAAATCTCTCATTGAATTATTAATTATACTTAATAAAGCCAACCCACAATAGTTACATCGTGATATATGGTTTGGTGTGTTTTTATATCCACAAGAACACTCTGTTCTTCTATCATTTATTTCCATTATTTCTTTAGCCATATTTTAATATCCTTACCTGAATTAACGTCTATTCCATGCAATCTATATCCAGACTGGCTTTCAATCTCTGACATCTCAACAGTAAAATCTTCCATATAACCATTATATGTTGTTCTATCTAATTCTATATAATAGTAACCATCACCCTCGTCACCTATAACCTTGACAACTTTATGACCATACTTTTTTAATATATTAACTACTTTGTCATTGGTTACAACTAATCCTTCTTCCCCCACATCAAAATTCTTTCCACAGTAGTTACACATTTCAATCTTGTCGGGGGTATTTCTATATCCACACTTTGTACATACTGTCATTATACACACCATCCCTTTTTTCCTAATATTACATACTCACAACCAAGACACACAACTTCTAACCCAAATCTTTATAAATATTAGTTGTTTCAACTGTAAAATTAAATGAGTTTTTTCTCAGCTTATCTGTTTTGAATACTAAACAGAAACTACCATCTCCTTGTTCTTCTGATTGTCTTGTATCTATTACTTTTGGTATTTGTTTTGTAAAATATGATTCCAATTCATGTAATAATTCCATTTGTGATTGTTTTCCTTTTCTTTTTACTCTCCTGACTTTTTCTTTTTTAATTGGTTTTCCACAGTAATTACAATTTTTAATATGATTGGGTGTTCCCTTATATCCACATACACATATGTCAATCTTCTGTGACATCTATTCCTGCCCTTCTCATATTATCTCTCATATTAACAACATCCTTGTCCTCTGCAAACCCCATCCAATTTTTACCATTTGTTTCTTCTTCAAACTTTTGGTGTTCCCATAACTCTTTATCTCCCCAAACTCCCGTGTGGGAGAAGCTACAATTCAAACATCTTATTAATTTCATAGTGCTCTTTTACCCTCAATACTACTTTTAAATCTAGTTATAATAGATTCTTTGTTCATAAACCATACTTTCATTTTACCATCTTCAGTCTTCATTTCTATTGCAGAAATTAAATATCCTGTCATAGCATGTATGGAACACAGGCTATCCCACATATTATCTCTGTGTTCTTCTGTTTCAGCACATATACATATTTCGTTCGATGTTGAATTTTGATTTATTCTAAATATTTTCCACCCAAAAGAGTGTAATATATGTACGAGTTTCTTATGGTCTTTATCTTCATAGTCTGGAAGTTCTATTGGTTCGTGTATTTCAGTTTTTGGTCTTATTAATAACCCACAGTAGTTACACTTCTTAATCTTATCTGGTGTTCCCTCATATCCACACGCATTACAATTCATGTTAGAGTACACCAACACCATTTACGTACATCTTTACCCTCAACATTAAAAACATCCTTCTTACACTTTTCACATTTAACTTTACTCTTTACTATTGTTATTGTCATGTGAATCTTGATTTTAACATTTCATACTTCTTTTTCATTCCAGCGTCATTTATAAACCAAAATATGTGTAATCCGTTTCCTACTTCTCCATCTGTAACAGTAAATATAAAATATCCAGTTTTATCATATATTTCTACAAACATTTCCCATTTATTATCTGTCATTGGATTTTCCAACTTACAAAATAATTCTCCCTCTCCAGTTTCTATTAAGGTCTTTACATTAATATGATGTGTTGTCATTATTTTTCCTATTTCTTTATAATTTTCATCTATTACCGCATCTGAATCTCCATATTCTATTTTCTGTAAATGAATCCCACAGTAATTACATGTTATGTTATTATGTGGATTGTTTTTATATCCACAAGAACACTCTGTGCTACTATAAGTTACTTTCATTATTATCACTTCTTATTGGCATCATGGGACTAGCCTGTAATACTTCTATGGTATGCTTTAATTGTATTATCTCTTGTCGTAATACCCACCCCTTTTTAATTAGGTTCTTCATAGCCATCTCCTTCATATGTAGTTCCTTTTTCATTTTTGCAATTTTACTCATCTTTTAAACTCACACCATATTTCTTTTCCATCCATTTATAAACCTTATCACATAACCATAATATTGGTTTCTTTATCAACCATAATAATAAAAGTGATGTTCCTGCAAATATCACTATAAATATTATTTCTCCATATTTCATGTGCTATTCCACCTTTCTCTACAATAACAGCAGACTGATTTTCCACAACAATCACATGGTTCTCCCATATCTTCCTCATTTCTCGCTTCATCACAATGATGACACATGGTTTTTAATAGAATCTCGGCATCACATAAATCAGATTCCACTTTCAAAATCCTCCTCTCTTTTATTCGTTTTATTATACTCTTTAACATTTTCTGTGTCATGTTTTTCTATAATTATGGGGGTAGGAATGTCCTTTATATTTTCTAATTCCTTTTTCCAGTTTTCAGAACAACATTTTTTGTACTTTTGACAATTAGGAAACATTCTTTGTACTTTTACTCTCATTTACACTTCATCTCTTTTGTTTTTCCCCTGATTTGTGAATGTTCACTGTTGATATATGTTTATTAAAATAATGCCAAATGAGTTCTTTTTTATTATCTGCTATATAACACAGTTTTCCCTTACCATTAAAATCACAGTTATATAGTTTTGTCAAGACTTATTCCCCCGAATGTATTGTTTGGTGATTTGGTCTATTCCCAAACCATATATGGTTTCTTCTTCTCCATAATCTGATAATACTATTATATTTTTTATTCTTTCTTGTTTTAAATAATCAAATAATTCCGATATTTGAAACAATGTGAGTGATATATTAGATTCACTCCTCTTATCATACATTGTAAGTTCTAAACAATTATTATCAGCGTTTGGTTTAATTTTTAATTTCATTTACATTTCCTCACTAAAGTATTAATCATCCTACAAGACAACCCTCTGCTTTGCACTTTGGACAACGATATAACCATTCTTCTTTATCATACTCTGCTGGAATTAGACATTTATTACACATTGGAATTACACTTGAGTCTGGGTGTCTATTCAGAACATCTAAAAATTTTCTATCTTGTTCACTCAATTCTAACATTGTCACCCTAAAGCTGTACTCCCTGACTCTACCTCACTCTTGTATGATAAAATAGTTCCGTCTTTCAATTCAATTTTTGCTTCTCTTACATTCTTTGCTTTCAAAAATCTACGAAAGGCAATAAATCGTTTTTCCTTCTCTGAATCTAACTCTATCATTGTGTATCACTCTTATCCTCATACGTTTTCGGAGTATTGTCTGGGTATCTTTCTATCTTTGGTCTGCGATGTATGATGTCATTTAATCGGTGTAATAGATACCACTTGCAGACTGGCTTGTTGCATGTCCAGCAGAGTCTAGTCATTCTAAATTATTGATCTCCTTCAACATTGATAAATGCATACTGCTATGGGTTTCATGTTGTTTTACATCGTTCTTTATTGTTTCTTCTGTGCTTCCATCAAAACAATAATCTGATTTACAGACAGGACAGTAATATTTCATTTCTCATTCTCCTTTAGTAGTGATTGAATTTGTTCCATTAATAACTCACAAGTTCGTTTTTTATAATCACAGTTATGTTCTACACATCTATATATTCCCTTTGGATGATTTATGTGTCTTGTTTCTTCCTCAATTTCTGATTTTAGTTTTGTAATAATGGTGCTTCTAAGCTCATCTACAATCTTGGAGTTTTTTTCATCTTGTTCTGTGTGTTCTTTTCCTTGTTCCATTCTAGTATATTCGATTCTTTCTATTCCAAAAGTTTTTACATTCCCTAGTAATTCATTATAAAGTTCTGCCTTCTTTGCATCATTTAGTATTTGTTGATACATGTCACAGTCTATTGCTATCATAGAAAGTCTTTTTGTAAATTCTTCCAATGGGATTCTATTTTGTTGTGTCATGTTTCTTTTTCCTTCTTATAACCATTTGTCTTAATATTGTATTAGTAAAAAATCCTGCCAAGAATGATATGAAGGGAATTAATGCTTCAAGTGTCATGTTTCACACACCCACCTGCCATCTATCTTATTAACCTCTCTACCATCAAGAGTGTTACCCTTATCACCATCAAATACAATGAACATCATAACCTTCCCCATGAAATCCCCATACTTCTTTATCCATACTTCCTTCCTTCTTTTCATCATATAGTTACCCTAGAATTCATATTCTTCCACTCCAATAACATTCGTAGTATTCTTAATAGTTCTGTTTCTGATTGTGCTTCCATCCACTTCTTTCTGTATCTGTGCATTGGTAAGATAAATAATTCTTCTTCTAAATCTTCTATATTCCTCGCCAACCTTTCTATACTCATTGAATATAACATTAACGTCTTTTCACCTGCTTAAGCACTATATCCTTAAACTTCTTAGTTATTAAAGTGTTTGCCTCCTTCATTGTAGGTGCTCGGGCATATCTACTCTTAAATATTCTTTTCATATTATCTTCATCACTACCAACAAATACACCCATCATTTTAATTCCCATTCTTTCTGCTCTTAATACTGCCTTTCTTGACATCTCTGTTAGGTATTCTGTATCATATCCTCCACAGGCAGGTTGTCCATCTGTTATGAAGAACATGACCTTTTTGTTACCCTTCATCTCCATTAATCTTCTTGTTGAATAGTCTAATGCCATTGGTGTGGGTGTTTGATAATAGCTACCATCGCACGTTATACCTGCACATTCTTTTATTCTTCCCGCTTCTGATATACCAATATCTTTACCGCCATCACCTGCCCAAACAATCACATTCATATTAATTCCTTTAATGTTCTTTATTGCACTATACAATGTAGCTGCCATATTACGTGCTTCTCCTATCATATCTGGTGAATCCATGCTACCACTTGCATCAATAGATACTAGAACAGTAAGACCACTCACCCTCTTAGTTTTCATCATTACATCACCATATCCCTGTGCCTTTCTTTGTATAACGTGTGGGATTGATACAAATTCTCCATCCTGTCCAAGAGTTAGTTTTGTCTTATTCTGTATTCGTTTAAACATTCTATTCATATCCTGTGCCACATTAACATTTACTTTGTATTCTCCTGTCGGTCTTTCTATATTAGTTGTTTCATAAGTTAATGATTTTTCTTTTTCCCAACTTCTTGATACTCTCTCTAAATCTTCTCTAGCCTTATCTAACTCCTTTTGACCCTGATTTTTAAGAGAATCTACATCACTTTCTAAATCATCACCTATACCTTCATCAATATCTCCTTCTTCATCACTTTCCTGTTTTACATTTGCAAAACCTCTATGGTCACAATTAGAATTATCTCTCTCACACCTTTTCCCCATATTACTTAATTTTGATAGTGATTTTGAACAACCTCTACCTGTTCCATTACATCCGCTACATCCTCTATGTTCCTTTATATTTGGTATTGTGATGGACTTGAGGTATGGTTTCAGTACGTTTTCTATATACTTTGTAGTCATTACTATACCACCATTTCTACCAGTTAGCTTAACATCTTCCATAGTGCTTAATGCTTCTTTATATTTATCTGGAACTAGGTGTTCATTGAAGAATCTTGAAGCTTGTAGGGCATGTATTGGGTCATCAACTTTATCTTTCATGTCTTTATATATTCTATATCCCAATGCTTCCCTCATTTCAAGAAATCTATTATTTGTTCCTTCATAAATATCACCAAGCATTGATTCTATTCTTTGATCCTCTATTAAATTGTAAGTTGTTTTGTATATTTCCTTAACAAATACCTGTTCCTTTTCAGTAAAATCGGAAACTGCCATTCTTTCTAATATCTCAAATGCTTTTTGTACTGGACTTCTAAAGAAGTAATGTCCTAATTCATGGTGTAGTGCTGTTTGTTTTGGTATTTCTGGTTCTGGTGGATTTTGTATATTTATTATGTGTGATTTGGCATTATCATCCATTGAAATCCAATTACATTTATCATCTTCAGTTATTATTATTGGAACTCCTATAACTTGTTCAAATATGTTTTTTGTTCTTTCCATTAAATCTTCTTCAGAAATATGGAGTGAGGGGATATATACCTCACCGCTGTCTAATACCTCTCCTTCTGCTTTATCCGTTCTCTTTATTACCCCACTCATTCTAACTTCACTCCAAATGTTTCCTCTGCACGGGTTTTAATTAGTTCCCTCTCAGATATTTCTGCATACTTTATTAATATGCCATTATGGATAGACCTTTCAAGATATTTCTCATCTTTCTTTTTCTTCCACATTCTATAAACTCTGGTAAATAGGGCAATATCTCTAATAGATATGACATATTCCACATCACCCTTCTGTCTTGATGACAGAGTATCTGTTGCCAGTTGCAATAGTTGTTTTCTATGCTTTGGGTCTATATCTGTCCAATCAATCACCTTATCAATTTGTACTGATGGTGGGTATCTCCACGCTTCACCCACAAATCTACTCCTTAAATCTTCATTGAGTGGATTAGTTCCCTGATATCCTATTGGATTCTGTGATGCTATTACTGTGTACATTACATCTTTGTCTATTGAGTACACCTTATCATTAACCACTATCTCTCTCCTATCATCTATTAGTGGATTCAATAGTTTTTGTATTTCTGGTTCTAAGGAACTAAGCTCATCTAGATATAATATCCCACGCTTGAAGTGATTTGCCACCTCTATTGACTTTGGTAACACACCTAATTCAAACACAGAGTTATCACCACGAAGTTGTGTTCTCCCTAGTATATCTCCCATTGTTGTTCCACTAGAACAAGCATAAGGAACTATGCCACATCCCATCTCTGCACATACGGTTATTATAGCCATTGTCTTGCCTATACCCTTATCTCCTTCAATGAGTAGTGGTAATCCTTCTTCAATAGCACCCTTAATTAATTCCTTCTCTCCATTTATCTCAATATATTTACCAAACTTTCTTGGTCTATATTGGTCGAAGCTAATATCTATTGTTGGTATTCTACCAGTTTCATATTTTGTGGTTTCTTTTTTCATCATTTTTGTCATTGTTCCTGTTACCTCATTTATAGATAACTTTATTTTTCTCTTCATGTCATTACTCTTAGTTGTGGTGGTGTGTTTCTCTACTTTACCTATCACCATTTTCTCCATATTATACAATGTTGTTTATACATCATAACTAAACTATGTTTCATATCTTTACTATATATCGAATGGATTTTTCCCACGCATTACATTATTAGCTGCTTTATCTAACTCTTTCATTAATACTCCTTTAAGTAACATCTTCTTTATATTATCCTGTATCTGTTTTATTTGTTCTGGATTATATTCTGGAACAGAAGCTAGTACTGCACGTCTTAGTATTTTAATCATGAAATTCCTTATTTCTGGTTTATTCTCAATGCTTCGTCTTGTTTCTAATGCTATACCAAGATATAACATGGCTAAATCCCTCCGTGTTATATCAGTTATATCAACATCTGGTTTATCTCCTAACGGTATTGACATATCTACCACCATATTATTATCATCCTTTTTTGAAGTAAAAAAACCCATTATATTATATCACCATCACCATATAATTCAAACTTACTATTTTGTATTGACTCTTTTTGCTCTCTCTGTTTCTCTAACTCGAGGTCTATTTCATCTAATACATCCAATGCCAATCTAGGTATTCCTGATGACATTAAATCCTCTACTGCCTCCGTCAAAGTTTCTTTATCAACGTTTAATCTCTCTGCTAATTTTACTGTTATAACAGAGAAGAACCTTGATAGTTCTTGCCTTTCTTCTTGACTCATGGATGAATCTATCATTGAACTCAACCTATCTTTTAACAATACAGACATAACTAATGCCTTTTCTCTTTGATTTAGTGTCATATCCTTAATCCCATTCCCTTTAGTGGTGATGACATAATATATCTCCCCCTAACATTATTACCTAGTTCAACTAGGGGATTAACTCCATTACCAACATACTTTCCTGTTATATCCTTCTCACCCTCACAAATATTTCCACGCTTTATTTCCATATTAATCTTACTACTATCGACTCTAACCAAACTTGTTTTCCTACTATCATCTTGCTCTACTATTTCAAATAGATTGCTAATATAATCCATTGGTATATCCTTATTACTTATTTTATGATATTTCATTTTTAGTTCCTTCGCCCTTCGGCACGTCTGGTTTGTCTGCGGTGGATAAAAACCCCTCGGTCTTACTCTGATAGAATTTTGCACTACATCTTCTGTGTCTGTGTCCTACCAAAGCACCTTCAACATATTCTTCAACATAATTCTTAGAATCTCCCTGTATTATTTTACAACACATTAAATATGTTATCATTATATCACCATCATCTCACATTTATGTGTTCCATCCATATGGTTGGTGCTGAGTCATGTCCCTTAGTTTTTACAGCATAAGGATAATATGAATATCTTTCTTTTATTTCACTAAAAGAACAAGATAAATCTCCAGTATAATTTTCCATCTCACTTTTAGTAATATATATTATAATTCCATCTGTATGTCTATCAGTTGAATGTTTCTTAACACAACACGATAATCCATCCCTTGCTTTAAATATAAGAGATATATTCTTAATTTGTTCCTCTTCCTCTTTTAATAATTTATTATTTGAAATATATTGTTCGTCACCCAAATCATGTTCAGGTGGTAACTCTATACCACAATAGTTACATATTTTAATATGCGGTGGTGTATTACTATAATCACATTTAGGACATTTTGTCATTTATTATCATTTATCCCAAGATATTCTTTACATCTTCTAATCATTTTTGTGCTTGTGGGAGAATATCTAATCTCATTTAAAGTTTTCCATTTATCATCAGCATCGCCTACTGCTATAAATATAACAGTTTTATAATGTATACATACGAAGAATGTCGACATGAAGAAACACATACTATGTTTAACTAGTTTTAATGCTTCATCACTTATGGGTTTTATACCATTCAACACGGTGAACATAATGTCCTCCCTCGCAGTTAATGGTCTATTACTCTGTTTTATCATCTAACCACTCATAACTGAAAGTAATAACCAACATACCACCTCTACACCCTATTGATTTAAATCCTAAACCTTGAGGAAATGGAACATAACAATATATAACAAATCCTTTTTCTATTATTATTTCATGTCTATCATAGTCTATTGTATAATTACTCCTACTTATTGAAAGGCGTGATATATATTTTAATAATTCAGATTCAAATGCTATTTTGGAAGTTTTTGTTGGTTTCAAATAAATACTCTTACCACAATAGTTACATGTTTTATTTTTTGCTGGATTTCCCTCATAATCACAATCATGTGTATTTTTTGCATGTTCACTTACATTATTTTTCATTCTCAAATCCTTCTATTTTTGTTGGGGTTCTAATCATCCATTTCTCTGCTTTAATATTAATAAGCCAATCTTTCATACTGGGTATCCACCCTAAATCTTCCTTAACATGCTGTTCACCAATAAATCTAGTTGGTATCAATTTACCTTCACTATTTTTAATAGTAATACCATATTTTTCTTCACATTCAAATATACCCTCTGCATGGTGTCTTAATGCTCTATGTCTATAATCTGCCATAGCTCTTTTAGAATAGTCAAACCAATTATGTATATGTAAGTAATCTTCTGGTATACCACCGAACTTTCTTGCTGATGAAATGGCATGAAGATATGGGTGCATCTCTAATATTTCCATTTTTTACATTCTACTAATTCTCTTTTTTTCCATCCTGATTCAATACACTCTTTTAATGTTTCACATAATGGGTTTGGATAATGTGATGACATTCCTAATAATAGACGAAAAACTTGAAGATATACATCAAACTCTACTGTGTCATAATCACCCTTATCTAATAGGTTAAAGAATGTTTTTATTATAATATTTGGTCTTAATGCTAATACCTTATCAAACATCTTCATGTCACTCTTTAAGAAATACATATTATGGATAAACCGCCTCCTCATCTGTGTCTATGTATAGTAGTACATCTATTGCCTGTGATAAACAATAATAAGCCTCATCATAATCTTTTCTTCTTATATTTAACCATGCAAACTTACACCACATAGCAGAAGCTTTAAGAAAGTATGACACACTTGCTATTTCATAAGTTCTCTTATCTCTAAACACAATCATTACGGTAATTCCTCCATATCAGTCCCACTCATTATTGGCATATCATCTATATTTCTCTCCTCTGTTTTAGTCTTTAATTCCTCACCACATCTTGTACATATAAGAAGGCGTGGGTCTTTTATCTCTTCCTTACAATTACATATTCTAACTTTACTCATTTTAAAATCACTAATACCACAGTTGTTATTATTACAGTATAAATACCACAAAGCATTAATCCAAATTTAAGAGCATATTTATATTTACTATCTATGTGAGATGTATTGCTCAAGTTTTATTCCTCTCAAAAGCATGATACGACTGGCTAATTTTAGACTGATAAGTAATAAGAGTACAGAATTTATCATTCCATGAAGGAAATTCTGCTTTTCGTAATCTAATTTTTTCTTGTATCGTGTCACAACAAATCAAAGCACCTCTAAGATTTTGCATTACATTATAGTAATCATGTTCAAATTCTGTTAGAGAGTATGGTTTCAATTCCACCTCTTTACGTTCTAGTGCATCTGTCAAGATAACCAAGCCTCACTTATCTGAATTTTCCCACATTTCTTACATGGTGTATGGAACTCGAATTTTGTTTGAGTAATATCCTTTGTAGTTTCATTAGCATAATCCCACTCATGATTACATTCAGTTGTGTTGGTATTGCTCAAAGTAATTGTACCTCTGTTTCAGGTATGAACATTATCAAAGGTGTTTTATGATTTAATGATGTTACTTTTTCATAGAGTTGTGTTATTCCTTTGTCACTTGCGATTATTTTCTTACCTAGTATTGCAATCCATTTCCCTCCGTATTTATTACAAATAGATTTACGGTTCTTCTCATAATATTCTGATTCTATACTATTGGATGGATTAGTATTTCTACTCATATCCCTTCATTATATCCTTAATCTTATCATGATAAGAAGCAAAGCAATCACATTCATCTCGGGAGGGACACCTCTTTTCATAGTGTTTCCTTATACAATACAACAAAAGGTCATGCAAATCCACCGCCATTACTTTAACACTCCTTTAAATGATGATTCTTCTTCTTGCATAACACGCTGTATAAACTCTACAGAATATGTAGCCTTCCCATGTTCATATTTAATATTAATATCACCATATCCTCCCTCATTATTATACCAATCAAATCCACATTTTTCTAATATGGAATAACCCATTTCTTTTATTCTTCCACCAACATCTTCTGAAACTGAAACAATTTCATCCTTCTTATAATCAGTTAGTTCATTATAAGTTACAAACCCTGCTTTTAATGTTGGGAGACAATGAAAATCATTAATACTACCACTATCACCACTACCATCAAAGTAAATTATTATAGTTTTTATATCATGAATTTTACTTAATAATTTTAGTGTTTTTAAATCACTTATGGGATAACCCTCCTTAATAAGTTCTGGTTCTTTGCGTATTTCACCACACATATTACAGCGTTCCTGTGTTTCTGGTGTGTTAGGATAAGTACATTGTTGGCATATCCAAGATGGTTTTTTACTATCTGTCATATTGTAATCCCCTTTTTATAGTATCATAGTTTTCTAATATGTATGTAGTTCCTTTAATATTACGTTGTCTTATATTTTTCATATATAATATATATTCCTCTTTTGTAAATCCTAATGTTTTGGCGAATGTCCATCCCATAAGGAAAGACGCTCTATCAGAATGTACTCCATCACTTACTTTAGCCATAGACCATCCTAAGAAATAGGCAAATGATTCTCTATTTGTAGCTTCAGTATCCATGTTTTTTATTACTCTCCATGTTTTGTTTATACATTCCCCATACAAGAAACAAAAAAAATGATATAATTTGTATTGCCCATAACTCAAGACTATCAAATATTAAAACAAATATAGGTGAAGAAAGAATACCAAACATAGATATTATATATACTCTAAGGGCAAACCTTCCCCACGCAGAATAATCATCAGTTAGTATTCTCTTTATTATGTCCACCATATTAATTACCTATCATTGTAATAATCCCTCAATATATAGTGCAATAACAATGAAACAAAATCCTGTAGTAAGAAGAACACCAACCATTGCCTGATAAAAACCAGTATCAGTATTTTTATAATCACCATGTCTAAGGTTATGGGCACACTTAATACCACCAGCTACACATAGAGCAGAAAGACCAAATAGTATAATAGTTAACGCCATCATAAATCAAATTGCACCCCGTTTATTTTGTCTAACATACTTCGTCTGCATAATACGTATCTTCTATCAAACCACACAAAAAATGAGTAAAACACAATAACTGATATTATTATTATATATATGGATTCCAATTTGAGTATATCAGTTAATAGTTTATCAAGAACATAGAAACCAACAGCACCTAACATAAATATATGTTCTGTTCTTGCTTTCAATTATATGACCTCCACCACTTTTCTCTTGGTATTCCTATTGTAAGTTTGTAAGCTATAACTGTAATTACCAAAGAAATACCAGCAAATATGGATTGAACTAATATTGTTTCAATGTTAGTCATATTATACTCCCGTCATCATTGTCATCATAAGGGGTTCTTTCGCTACCACCATAAAAACTCTTATCTTTATTTATATAACTTCGTGGAGAACTACCATATTTCTTTTCTAATAAAGAATCTAATACCTCTTTAATGGTATTATTACAACTACTAATTACTGCTAATGCCTGTGCCTCATTAAAAACATTTACCTTAGTTGTGCCACTAATCATTCCATTACTATCCTCAAGTGTTATATTAAAAAACTCTACATTATCAGGTGTTTCACTTTTCATTATATTATATCTCCATAAATGTCTAGGGGTGTGTGTATTGTAGGTGAAACAAAACAATTAATCTTGCGAAACACACCATTATTGTATTCATGGTAGGAAATTGAACCTCTACCACTACAAATACACACATCCTTTCTAGTTGTCTGCATATCAATAGTTCACACTATTAGAAATCAATAATATAAAAAAATAAAAGTAGAGAGTATTACTCTGCTACTTGTGGAATCTCATCAGCATTGGCAGGTATTTTAACCAACCAATTTACTTGAGCACCAATAGATTGGAAAGCTCTAATAAATTCAGATAAATGCTCGTCTTTAACGAACATAAATCCCTTGCTTTCCTTAACTACTCCATTCTCATCCTTATTGGATGGTTTTAGGTAGCTCATCATTTGATGTCCTGTGAGATATGCGTAGTTATTACGAGTTATGAAACTCTTAATAGTCGCACCCTTACTTGTTCTCTTCAAATCTACATAATCCTGCTTCTCTAATGATTCAGGAGTAGGTGTTTGTTGTGCTTGTGAGAACAGTTTTAGTTTTGCAGATGGAGTTAGACCTGTATTAACTAGATTAACTATCTGTGATTTAGATAATCTTGTCAAATCTATTCCATTTGCTTCTGTGCTTGTCGGCATGGCTTTCTTTTCGGCAGGGCGGTATAAAAACCCACCGTCCATACTCTGTATTACACTTCCTTTATTTGTATCTTCACGCACACTTTCAGTTGGGGGTATAAGATATTCTTTTATCTCAACCTTTTTAATATCCATTTCTATTGTTCTCTTACACACATCACATCCCTTTCTATTATGTGCTGTTATCCTATTGCACGTAATACAAAATGCTTCTCTCATTGTCATTGTTCCTCTACCTCTGATTCCTTTCCATTTAACATATCTAATTCACATTCATTACACAACTTTTCAAATATTGTGGGGTCTTTTAATATACATAATCCATTACACATAGAGTAAAACCTCACTATCTAGTAAACGCTTCACTCTTGGGTATATTTGCGGTTTTGCGGTCATCAGGCACTTTTCGGCATGGCGAGATTTAAACCCTTTGTTCATATCGTATTAGACCTCCAACCTAAATACACTAGCATGGTTAATTCTCCTTGCATACTCGTATGTCCAACATCCACCACTACGGTTATGAGTTCCTGATTTACAATGATAACAAAATTCATCATTACCCTTTAATACCACGCAATATAAATATTGAGAAATGTTAGATATTGTCATGTTTCTAACCTTATATGCCTCCCAACCTTCATACGCGGGGTAACAAATCTCAGTCTTAAATCCTAACCGAGTTGCAATATCTTCAGCTATACTATCAATACCTTTAGCTCCACCAGATACAAATATATCATGTTTAGGATTAAATTGTCCAATAATATTATGTAATGTTTTCATTACATTTGTTGTTTCTTTAGCCTTAGAGCTACCTACAATAGCAAATTTAACCATATCTTACGATATTCGCAATTAAATAAAGAAAAAAGTGGGTGTATTAGTGGCTACCAGTTCTACTCTTATGCATTCTAGCATGTTCCCAATTATGCTCTAATACCAAATCTATAAGATTAGCTCGTGTCCTAAATACCACACCATTAGTATCTATTGGGTCACCAGTAGATAGTAATGCCACATCTAGCTCTCCTATCTTATCCAATACAGATTCTAGCTCTTTTTGATTCATACCTTACGGTATTCGCATATAATAAAGAAAAAGAGGGGTAGCTAGTATCTCTTAGCTACTGAAGAGAGGCTTATATGCTTATCTACCCTATATAGGTATATGAGCTTTGCCTCACCTAATGGAAAGACATCATTACTCTCCATATCTGTGTATGTGTTTCTTGGCATACTAATAAGTAGTCGTGTCTAATACAAGATTGGAGAAAATTGTGGAGAGGGGATTTATAACGGTCGTGGTGGTTTAAAAACCCTCTGGTTCAACTGAGTAAGAAACCAGTTCTCCACATATAATAAAGAAGAACGACCTCTTACATACACCTACACCTAGCCTTACACTAGTAATGGGTGATTTTGTGTTTTGCTTCATACCTTACAGTAGTCGTATATTATATTAATAAAAAGGAAGATATAGGGTTATATGCCCTATACCTGTGTTGAGGGGATTTCTATTCCGCATTGGGCTATTTTGTCCAATATCGGTTTATTGTTTTTCATTACGTAGACCTTGTATCCGAACGCTCTTTTGCCATATATCCAGATGCCATTTCGTGAGTGGTGTTGATTTAATGCCCAAAACTCTTCAGGAGGGAGCTTCATATCTGAATGTAATATGAAGGCATTACCTCCAAAACTAGGCACTAGTTTGATATGTTGTGCGTATTTGCGTAGCACATCATAACTGCCTGCCTGAATTTGTGCATCTGTCGCTGGTTCAATATTGGTTGCGACTATCCTATCCGTTACCTTAACGTCTGGATACACCTTGTTTGAAACAGCAGGTGTCATAGCCTTTATTAGTTGTGTGTCTTGCTTATAAGACTGTTCTAATAGGGCGATTTTTTCTCTTAGAAGAGCGTTTTCCTCTTCCAGTTGTCTACGTTTGGAAACGATTTTTGTCATCGGGGTCATTTCGTGCCTGTCGCTTTTAACCCTTTTGGTTTTTTTCTTTATATAGTTTAGGCACGATTCCAGTCGTCAAGTCGGTCGTTTAGGCACGAATGTTTCTAAATTCGATTTATGAACGATTTTAGGCACTCTCGGAGGGGTTTCTAATATTCTCGTTTCTCTAATTACACTACTAACTACACCTTCGTTCCTATATTAGGCACTACCAATAGACCCAGATTATACGCCTCACACCTACATATATACCTATCGTTATAACACCGTATTGTGTGTGGGTTATATATATGTTTCATACTAGCCTTATAGAAGGCTACTAACTGAGTTAGGGGAAGCAAAAACATTTTGACGCCAATAGGTAGGGGGTTTGTAGGTGTGCGAGTGAATAACGATAAAAGTAAAGAATTATATTAGTCCGTACACCAACACTCCGTATGGATAGAGACTTTGTAAAAATATTAGCCGTTATTATTGGTTTGTTCGTATTTTTAGCTATTACCATTATTGTGTTAGTTAATTATGACATAGCTATAGAGAAGATACTTATAAGAGATTGGTCGTGTGCACAGTTGATGGAATATATAGTGAATAATGAAGATTCTGGGTATGTTGCCAGGTGGAAGTATAATGATATGTGTAAGTAAAGGTTTATATATGTGTTATAAGTAATAGGTAATACCGCCCGGTTCATGACTATTTTTTTATGTTTTTAGAGATAGTCCCACCCAAATTATATTCTGTCATGCTTGTCCTAGGTACTTCTTCAGGAGTTGTAGGTAGAGTAACATCCAACGAATATTCTCGAAAACCGCAGATTCTACATTCGAAACAATAGCCTTGTTCATTTCTTCCCAATAGGTCCATTTCGTCATTACAATGATATCTTTCTACTATCATGGTAAATAAGATTACTATATGGTAAATAAACTTACCGTTTATACAATAATAACGCTTATATTACAATATACCATAAAGTGGTATGTTATGATACAGAAGAAGTTAGACCATGAAAAGAGGGAAAGAGACGGACTGAAGAAACTAGAGTCATATATAAATGATATGAGAACAAAGAAATATGCCAGTATAGATGACAAAGTTACTATAAAGCTAATTAAAGGCCTAGAATTATTAGGTGTCCACCGCATGATACATATAGGAGACAAGGAATACTGCTCAGAATGTAATAAGGTAGTAGGTAAGATTGACGGAGAAGGCCTCAGCATCAAAATGATGATGGATGGTATAATATGTGACCACTGCAGTTTGAAGAGAAGTTTTAACACTATATGTATGTGTACAGATAAAGACTGTAAGACAATGAAACGTAAGATGGCAGAGTTAGAAAAGAGTTTATAACAAATTCTTTAAATCATATAGTATTCCTAACAAGACATGATGAATGAAGTAATTGCCATAGGATTAGCCATATGTGCTTTTGTTATAGGTGTACTAATAGGTAGGATAGCTAGTATTCAGAGATATAGAAACTCTGATATTGGTGTCTAATAATGAGTTTAGAGAATGTATAAAACATTTATATTAAGATACCTACGGTAGAATAATATGATAATTTCATGTCCCACATGTGGAGGTAGATGGAACAGAGCCAGAGATGGAGAAGGTACAAAGGATGCAGATAAGATGACCGCGCCAACACAGTCTCATATACAAATATTAGGCTCTTTATTATCAGAACTCCCCAGGAGACAAGTAACAAGAAGTGAGATATTTGGTTTTGTTGTTAAGAGGTATCCTAATGCAAAATTCATGACAATACATTCATCCATATCAGAGCTCGTAAGAAAGAATGTTTTAACTATGACTAGAACACCACAACATATCAAAATGACAGATGGTTCAATTAGAACAAAGAAAATACCAACATATGTTTTCAACGAAGCATATGGCAGATTTGTATATGACAAGATGGAGTTTATTTAGGAACAATGTATGACATAATAACATTAATATTAGGAATAGGTTTTGTGGGAGTTATGGTGTATATAATACTATCAGAGAAGAGAACATGAAAAGTATTAAAGACTTTCTAA
>Ga0247727_10000998_pt1 | contig 68867 bp, 51 predicted proteins | sample WisWelCaveWW1625_FD_202498 | JGI IMG/M metagenome (GOLD analysis project Ga0247727, IMG submission 202498) | Biofilm microbial communities from Wishing Well Cave, Virginia, United States - WW16-25 | ecosystem: Environmental > Aquatic > Deep subsurface > Groundwater > Cave microbial mat | place... | reverse complement strand
AGACCCATTTCAAATCTCCGGGAGCTGTGGCGGTGATTTCCACGGCCGGATGTTGCACCGAAGGATAGCCGAGCCTCAGAGTCGGATCTCCGCTAATCCATTCGGTGGGGCTGATCCAGAGGGTTTGAGTGGACATGTTTTTAAATTCTCCTCAAAGTTGGTCAAAGTCCGACTGGCAAAACGGTTTTGTGAGATTCGAAAGCTCGTTGCGCTCTACGGGCGTAGCCCAAATCGGACTTTACATGCTGAATTTCCTGTCACCCGGCCACCCTTGTTAGGTTTATGCGCGCCTTCCAGTCAATCACCGTGTCGCCCCCGGAGTTGGCGAGAAGCCGTATATCGTTGCCGCTCACAGCCCACGTATACACGCCGGCAAAGCTACCGCTCGTAATGTTGACCTCCTGATCGGCAGAGCCTTGAATCGTTGCAACGCCGCCTGCATCCCGATAGCACAGTACAGTGGAGACGAATGCCCCGCGTTCGGTGGAGCCGGTGTGCTTGCCCACAATTTCGGCGCGAATCATGTAGGCGCTTTCGTCTTCAAGCGTCTGAGCCCAAATGGCGAGGTTGCTTGCGCTCGTCGTCTGGCGAGCCCACTCAGTTTGACCACTAAACCGGATATTGTTGACGTTGAGATATGCGACCGGGTTCGAGAGGCCCACCTCCGCCCCCGCCGGCCACTCATAAATCGTGGTATCAGCCCGAACGCTCTGGCTTGTCGCACCGCTGATCTTGATGCGACCGTAAACGCGCAGCTCCGCGCCATTTACAAAGAGACCGTAGGCCATGTTGGCGTTCTCCTCGATGATCTCCAGGTTGGTGATCTTCACTTCTCCGGCAACTGCAGAGAACCCATAGAACGCACCGGCGCTGGTGTTCGGGTTCATGATTTGGATATCGTTGAAGCGGAGGCGCTTGCCATTCTTGGCATTAACGATCACGCCATGCTGCTTTGTGTTTCTGATGGAGAGGTGATTGAACTCCAAGTTATCGGCATCAGCGTCTTGGAGGAGAATGCCGTGCTGGGCAATGTCTCGAATAACTATGTCCGAAAACACTGAATCGCGAACCTTGCCATCTATGGCCAAACCGCGCTGACAGGCTTGAATCACGCCGCCGGATATGACCAGGCCGCTGATCGAGCCGGCGCAAACAACGGCAATCTCAAACGCTTGGGAGCCGGTGTTGGTAATGTTGAAGCCTGTAATCGATATGGCTTCCAAGTCATGATTGAATGATTTGCCGCTCTGGATTTTGATCCCCGTCAGCTCAGTGTTGTCAATCGTAGGACCGACGATGTTCACCTTGCCCGAATCCAAGTATATACCATGTTGGCCGGGAATGTCGTGGATATTCGGGTTGTAGATGTTCAGCACACCCGGATTGGAGGTCTTCATTCCTGTGAGAATTCCTTGTGCCGTGCCACTAATATCCGGTGCGATAATCGTTACATCTTCATAGCTTCCAAAATTCGAATCGTGCAGGACGAAAATGCCAGCCTGAAAATTGGCCTGCGACGGCAAAGGCGTGCTGTGCTCGTGCGTGCCTTCAATAACCGGATGGGCAATAGTGATCCGTGAACCGCCAAGAACGGCGATGCCGGCATTCGCCATGTTTTGAATGAGCACTTTGGTACATCCTGATCTAGCACAGGCAAGGAACTGGATACCCCGATCGTCGTGACCTTCCATGCCAGTCCATGCGGCACTCCAAGAGCCCTCGCCATAAAGCCGCACGTTGCTGATCCAAATGCGGTCTTTTTGAGTGACATTGAAAATCGTCCTGTCGGCGGCGGTCTGGGTAAAGCGACAATTCCAGCCTGGCCCCTCGACGTGCGTCCCGTCAACGGTCAACGGGATTTCGTCGTTGAGCTGGTAATGTGCACCAGGTAGGGGACAGAGTTTGCCGCCACCGGAGGGAACCGCGTTTGCTGCCGCCCGCCAAGCCGTCACATTTGCAGAAGCATTGGCGATCGCGCCATCACCCTTTGCACCGAACCATTCGCCCAGGATACACTCAACAGCCCCCTGACCGAAGACCACGGAGCCACCCGCCGACAGATCGACCCATTGATAAGGCCCGGCCTCCAGCGATCCGTTGATGGTGACTGTAACGTTGGGATCTATAAGCAACACGCCGCCTTTTTCGAAAACACAGCGCACATGAGCTGGAAATGTGATATCATTCCCAATTCTATAGATGCCTGGCGGAATGCAGATTGTGCCGCCTGGTGTATCGAGTGCGTCGATCGTTGCTTGAATCGCTGCGGTGCCATCCGTCAAGCCATCGCCCTTTGCGCCAAAGTCTCTTACGCTTACGATTTCACGCAGCTTGTCGTGGACGGTACGAGGTATTGCCCCGGCATAAGGTTGTTTGAAGCCTATAAGCGCGTCTCCCTTATGCGGATCAGCGGTATTGGTTAGATCAGGGAATATGCAACCCTTAATCGAATTACAAATGACACCCATTTCTTGTCTCCTTTCTCCTTTTTTCTAATGGGTCCATACATCTACACGCCAATTTATAACAGCCGGATCAATAGGGACTGCTGTGAGGTTGGAGAGCCGGACCGTAACCGTGTCGATTGCCGAGACAAAAGCCGACCAGAGCAAACCCGCCTCTGGCGGTGAGAGCGGGGCCGTTGACGCTAAGGCGGTTGTCACAGCCCCTGGAACGATTACTGTCAATTCAGCAGTCGTTCCCGCGCCAATACTGCCAAAGTTCAGATTCTGCGTCTTTGTAAAGTGAGCGCGAATACCGCTGACATTCGGAGTGCTCAGTAAGAGTCGGTTCGTGTAGCCCACCCACTGGTTGTCGTCACTCAGGGTCACGTCGTCTGCGTGGCTGATTCTGATGGCGTCTTTTCCTCCACCAGTACCTCGGTCCATGACGTTCCCGTATATGCTGCCAACTGCCGATCGCTGCGGTGCCCCCGTTGTTCTTTCCCTAAGGACAATCGCGGCGTGCTGGGCGTTTGGTCCGGTATTGAGAATCGTGTTACCTCCAATAGTGAATCGCCTGGTGTTCGTAACATGAATTCCAAACTGTTTCACGTTGCGAATGATGTTTCCGGTTATCGCCACGTCCGCCCAGTCCAGCACGCTTATCCCCATGGAGGTCCCTGATGTGCCGACGACGTTATCTATCACGTTACCGGAAACGATGAGTCCCTCTCCAGCGCTGTTGTCGGCATCTTTCACCACGAAAATGCCGTAGGCGTCAATCTTGGGATTGGTGGTACTAGCGCCAAGATCGCGGAAGGCGTTCCCGATAATGGCGACTCGTTTGACCAGTCCCTTGAGAACAACCGCTTTCGTTTGGGCAGTGATGCCAGGCACGCCGGTGTTCACAGCAACGTTGTTCGCGATCAGGATATCTGAACACTCGATACTTGGTTCCGTATCGTCGCCCGCACGGGTATCCACGCTGTAAGCCTGGCTCCAGGTGTCGTACACCTGATTGAACGCCACCAACGCCGAGTGCACGTTTTTGTAGAGGAAGACGCCCTGGTTGCAGTCGCGAATGACGTTATGGGTGATGAAGAGATGCTGAATCTTCTGAGGCGCGGCCGCACCGAGCGCATATCCGTTTGCAATAATGCCGGCGTGCCGGAATCCTTCGATGAAATTATGGTGAATCCAAACGCGATCCACAACCTTCCCATCTTGGGCAATGTTCTCGTGCCCGCAGACAATAGCCGCGCCGTTGCTCGTTTCGTTGTCGGCTGCCGTGTGAGGCCCCTTGAGGAACAATCCGGTGATCTCAATGTTGGCGCTGTTGCCAAAGACGCGAAAGACCCGTGTTTTCGCCGTGGCTTGGCGGAGCTTGGTTTGCCCGGTTCCCAGGATGACCAGGCCATCGGCGTCAGCAATGTCAAGCGTCTTGGTAAGCTTGTAGCCTCGGGCTGAAAACAACACGACCGAGTTCCCCTGTGCAATCGCCGCGTTGATCGCTGCCTGGATCGCCGCATGGTCGTCGGTGGTATCGTCTCCTTTTGCTCCCCACCATTCTGGCCGGTAAATGTGTTTGTGGGGAAGGCATGAGTTGACTGTTTCCAAATCTACTCCAACCGAGCCGAGGGTGATTTTATCGGTTTTTTTCGCAAACTTCAATCGCAGCGCCAAAGTCACCGCGCCTTCCGGGCGATAAGCACCGACGGTGCTGACGTAACACGTGGGGTCGGTGCTGAGCAAATCTGTCGCGTCGTCATGGCGAACAAAGGCCGTATCCGGCGCTTGCATCTCGGTCAGTCGAACTTGTGAGATGAAACTCTTTTTGTTCGAAAGTTGATAACACACCTGCACGGCTTTGATGAGAATGCCAACCGGAAGCCGAAGCCCCACAAAGACCCATTTCAAATCTCCGGCTTTTGTGGCGGTGATTTCGACGGCCGGATGATGCACCGAAGGATAGCTGAGCCTCAGAGTCGGCTCTCCGGTAATCCATTCGGTAGGGCTGATCCAAAGGGTTTTGGCAGACATATTTCTAATTTCTCCTCAAATTTGCAAAGATTCAATTTCGCAAAATCATTACGCCGAGCGACGACGGATAGTGAAAGCGAACCATCCTTGACAATGTGCTTTTCGTTTGTGAACAAATCTTTGTAGGTTCCTTTCTTGAAGCCTTTGAGAACAAAGCCAACCGGGCCTGCGGAACTGTTGACGACCAATACGTATCTTTTCTTTATAATAATCGGTGTATGTCGTAAATCCGTTGCGCCGTCCCATGGAAAAAATGAAGAAACCTTTTGCGCCATTCGCAAAGGCACAATAGGCATCGTGTTTGACAAATTTGGGAATGAGAGGAATATCAGCGGGGTCATAAGGTTGATCGCCATCCTCGAACATTTCCAAAGCAGGAATCGGCAGCGCTTTTGATTCCGTTTTTTCAATCACCTGCATGAGTCACTTGGTCATCACCATGAGCATTCAGATGAGCAACACGTACAGGAGTTCCCACTGGCCCGCTGAGATTTGTGGAAGTCTTGGCTGAATAACCTGCAAGCACAAACAAATCAGACACAGGAAAACAATGGGGAGTTTTTTTTCTGAAAGGCTTTTTCAAACAATGGCCAAATCGTTTCATGGTCTTTCCGAGCAAAATGTTTTGAGCTTTCTGTTGCCTTGATCATAAACTTCCACCCAGGTGCGCGGTGCATTCTTGTTCTTGCCGCAGGGAGGCAAGCTCGGCGCAGGCAAAAAGGCAGCCTCGGGAAACTCCTGCCAGTTTTCCACCGCAAGTTGGACTTTGACCGGCGTGGAGGTTTTGTCCTTGCGCACGGTTTTGGTCTTCATTTCGTAAACAGCATTTTTTTCACCGCCACAAAATTGCCCGAGATAATTTTATAGAAGTAGATTCCCGAAGCCACCGGTTCGCCGGCGGCATCTTTGCCATCCCAGACCATCGTATGCGCTCCCGGCGCCACTTTCCCCTCCACGAGCGTTTTCACGAGATGGCCCTGCACGCTGAAGATGTGCAACGTCACCGGTTTGGTCCAATCTGCCGGCGCCTCGAAACTGATCTTGGTGGCGGGATTAAAAGGATTGGGGAAATTTTGTTCGAGCGTGAATACCTCCGGAAGTGAAGCCTCCTCCGTCAAGTCGCGCTCGTCGACGCCGGTGCTGAGGTCCATAAAAACAGACGCCAAAAATCCTCCCATCTCTCTAAAATTGCTGCTTGAGGCGCTATCAGCCGGTGAAGATTGCCCGAGGATGAAAGACGTCGCATAATTCGCCGAAGCAGACTCGCCGCCGGCAGAGCCGAAGGCGTCGGTTTGAATCTGGCTGGTTTGAGCGAACAAGGGTGACGTTCCCTCTACCATTATCAAAACGACGCTCAAGAAGAACTGTCGGAACTTTGGGGTCTTGATTTCAAATCGCATATTAGGTTCTCCTGTTTTACTCGGATTTACAGAGCATTTTCTTTTGAGTCTATTGACCGATAGTCACAGTGCCACCGTAAGCCTCGATTCTCATTCTCTTGGCAATCGTGGCCGCCTCGTTTCTTGATCCCGCTTTGATCTTGAGAGTTCCATCATAAGGGACGGCACTCACGCCTTCCGCAAGCGTGTTAAAAGGGGAATCAAAGGTTCCCACCTCAACGCCGTTATAGTTAAAATCCACCCAACGTTCCTCTTCACTGAGCCACTCCACTGTGATACCCCCATCTCCTGTGTTGAATGGCCTCACCTCGATTTTGGTCAGCGTCTGAGTTTCATCAAGCCAACTCAGATAGGGTGAAGTTACCCCACTTCGCCAAAGGCCATTGCCGCCCGGCGTGAAATTAGGAGTACCAGCGTGAAAGACATTTTTGAAGTTCTTGTTTGCATCCTGTTGCAAAACGCCCGATTTCGCGCCCAAAGGAGTGTTATGGTTTTCACTTGCACTACTTCACCCAAACAGCCGAAATGAAGTCATCATTCGTATTTGGGTTGCCTGCCGCCAGCACCTGATGAAGACGGTAGCCCTGCGTGGCATATTGGTTGTATTGCGCCTGATATTCTTTCCCGTTCAGCATATAAGCAAATCCCCAATTGCCCGGTCGTTTTTCCCAAATGGCGGCAAAGCTGATCCCATTCTCCCCAACATAGGGTTCGAGGTGAGTCAGCGCAAACCCTTTTGGCTTCGGTTCACTATGGCGCTTGTTGAACTCGGATTTACTCATATTGATGTAGGTTGCGTAGTCGGTGAACGGCTTTTTGACCCATGTGCCGGCGAAACGCAATTCTGCCGGATTGCCATCCTGGTAGACCGCCAAATCGACGATAAGATAATTTGCTTGACGCATCTGTTTCCGTTTGGCTAAAAAATCCGCCCGGGTCATGGCATGGTAACTCTCAAAAGCGCCATCCTTCGGCGCCCAAATGGCCGTAAACAACGGTGGCCCATTGAGGCGTGTAAGCACACTGATTCTGTCCGGGCGGAACCCCTTTGCCGCATAGGTGTTGAAATATTGCTGATACTGCTGGCTGGTCATGAGGTGGTGCACAGGTCGTTTGGCTCCTTTGCGGAACGAACCCGCCATGTAAATTTTGTGATTCACTTCGTATGCGGTCAAGGTTACAGGCCTTTCTTGACCCAATAATCAAAGCAGGCTTGAAAATTCTCTGCCGGCAAAGCATGAAAATCGGGAGAGCAGGGCTGAGTCATGGCGGGAGCCAGGACAAGCATGCTTGACAGTTGCAACGCGCTTGGCATTGCTTCCCTCGGTTGCAGGCTGACAAGCAGTTGATACAAGCCACCCAGCAGAACGAGGCCGATGGACAATACAATTTTTTTCTCCATGTTTTCCCTCCGTTAATGGTTTAATTCAGGAACGCCCGCTCAAAGTTAGAACGGCTGCAAGCGTGGAAGCCCGGATTTGCGGTCTTACTTCTATAGACAGAAATCGAAATTAAAATTCCCGAAAATATTTCAGAACTGCTTTCTCAAGTTACAATAGGTTCGCTTTAAGCCGGCTATTTCATCAACACGAGCAGGTGCGGCGCCATGAAAAGCGAAGGGCGAATGGCGAAAGGCGCGCACTTCGCCCATCTCCCTTCGCCCTTCACGCGTTAGCTCACTTCATCAATATGAGCTTCCTCTTCGCCACAAAACCCTGTCCTGAGCCTGTCGAAGGATCTCCGGCGCGAAGGACATACACATACAAGCCCGTCGCCACGGATATGCCCGCGTCGCTCCTGCCATCCCAAACCACTTCATATCTGCCGCTCTTATATTCGCCATTGACGAGCTGGCGCACGAGCTGGCCATTCAAATTGTAGATGGACAAGCTTACCGCGCCCGCTTCCGGCAAGGCAAATTTGATCGTCGTCGTCGGATTAAACGGGTTGGGATAGTTCTGCGCCAACTCATAACTGGTCACTGGTTGCTCGTTGCTGGTGGCTTGTTGCTCGTCGTCATTATCAGAAGATTTTGGCAAATTTCCAGGGCCGGGCAATAAACCCGAAGACTCATGATGCAGGAACAAGCAATCGCGCGCGACCAAAATTTCTTTGGCGCAGATGGCGCCGCGCAGTTGGCTGTTTTTGAGCAGCGTCACGTTCGTTGATCGTGCCGAAATTGCTGATCGCCGTCGCCGACGTAACATCGCCGTTGATGGTATTGGCTTTTTGAATGGTGATCGTGCCAACGGCCGTAAGCGTCGAGTTGTACGTGCTCGGCGCGCCTTTCTCAATGGTCAGCGTGCCGTTCGAATGAATATTGCCGCCCGGCGTGGCCTGCTTGGTTTGTTTGAGCGTGACTTTGTTGCCGAGAAAGACGAAAGCTTTGACGGCAGGCGTTGTGCCTGTGCCTTGAATCGCAAAGTCATACGGATTCTCATCAGCATCGTCATTGTCGATGCTGATGGTCGCGGAACGCGAACCAACCGCGCTCGGATCGAAGCGCACGGTGAATGTCGTCGTGCCGGTAGTTGCCGCAACCGGACTCGAAGGTTCCACCGTCACCGAAAAGTCAGCCGCATTTGCGCCGCTGATTTGCACTTTCGTCGCGGCGGTGAGATTCAAATCGGCAGAGCCGGTGTTCTTGATCGTGAAGACGTGAGCGACCGTGCCAGTGCTGATATCTGCCGAGCCGAAATCGGTGTCATCAGTTGTGGAAGGCGTCGCATCGCCGTCGGCAATCGAAGTGGCGTTGCCTTGCACGTCCATTTCAGGTGCGGTGCCGGAATAGAACCACGTCTCATCGTCGCGACCCGGATCTGACCCGCCAAATAACAGCACCTGGCCGCCGCCGAGGGAAGCCATCACATGACGATATCGCGCCGAAGGTTTCGTGGCCGGGCTTTTCAGGGTCCAAGTGTTGTCGCTCAGGTCATAGACCCAGGTCTCATCGTCAAGATGATTAGCCGCATCGACTCCGCCAAATAATAACGCCTGGTCGCCGTCGAACAACGCCATCGCATGAGAATTTCGCGCCGAGGGTTTCGTGGCCGGGCTTTTTAAAGTCCAGGTGTTGTCGCTCAAGTCATAGACCCAGGTCTCATCGTTAACACCACTAGCCGCAGTGCCCCCGCCAAATAACAGCACCTGGTCGCCGCCGAGGGATGCCATCGCATGAGCACCTCGCGCCGAAGGTTTCATGGCCGGGCTTTTTAAAGTCCAGGTGTTGTCGCTCAGGTCATAGACCCAGGTCTCATCACTGAGGAGATCAGTCCCGACAATCCCGCCAAATAACAGCACCTGGTCGCCGCCGATGGACGCCATCGCATGAATATCTCGTGCTGACGGTTTCGGGGCCGGGCTTTTCAGCGTCCAGTTATCCTGGGCATGAAGGGCCGGGGCGATGAGCAAGCCCAGCCCGCAGAAAATGGCATTCATGGTTTTCATAAATCAGCCTCCTTTGATAAAATTTAAAAGCGAGAAAGCTACGCTCGCAGAGAGCATAAGAGAACTATTTCATCGGCTCCGTTCGTGCCATCATCGGCGGTGAAGAAGAGTGTGCCGTTGGCATTGGCATAGTAATCTGGCAACGAAGTGCCGCCCGGCCGGATGTCTTTGACCAGAGCGGCGTCCTGGGCCCACGCCGTTGCAGCCAACCACAGCACGAGGCCAAGCAGTGCAGTGGCTGCCTTCCCACAAGGTAATCGGTTCAAGCGGCTCACGGCTTGGGTGAGCCGGCGCAAGCACGGCAATTGTGGTTTCATTTTGCTGAGCATGTGACCTCCTTTGAAAATGTATTTTTTTCCTCTCAAGCCGTTTTAATGGTTGAGATATCCCGACACGAAGGCGAAGGCGCCGAAATTGTCGGTGGCGGTGACGGAAATCTAAAGTAAAATTGCGCTACCTGCAATACCAAGATCGCGGTATTTTAGAAGAATCCTTTTTAAAACGAGCACAGCGCTTGATGCTAAAAAGATCCCGCCGCGCGGGATGACATGAAAATGTTACTTGCAGAACTAACCCCGATGACCGGCGTCATGCGCTGAATAGTTGCAACGCAAGTTGCAAATCGCACAAAGATTAATTATATTATTCAAAGCGAAATGAAATGACCGATACCAAGTCATGCCTGTCAGGAGCGCCTATGAAAAAACTGCCGGTTGGATTGTCCGATTTCAAGCGGGTGATCGAAGACAACTACTATTACGTGGACAAATCCCTGCTGATCAAAGAGCTGATCGATCAGGGCGCGCAGGCGCTGCTCCTTCCCCGGCCACGGCGCTTCGGCAAGACCCTCAATCTGTCCATGCTGCGCTGCTTTTTTGAAAAAACGGAACAAGACATCAGCCATTTATTCCGTCACTTAAAAATCTGGCAAGCCGGAGAGGAATATACCGGCAAGCAGGGAAAGTATCCGGTGATCTTTTTGACGTTCAAAGACGTCAAGGAGTCGAGTTGGGAAAGCGCGCTGAAGAAAACCAAGCGATTGATTCAGAAGGAATTTTTGCGCCACAAATATTTGCGCGCTGGAAAAGGGTTGGAAGCCGAAGAGCGGGACTATTTTAACAGCATTGCCAAACTTACCGCCGATCAAAGCGCTTATGAAGACAGCCTCGAACAGCTTGCCCACTATTTGGCCCGTTATCACAATCAAAAAGTGATTTTATTGATTGACGAATACGACACGCCCATTCAAGCGGGCTACGTCAACGGCTACTACGCCGAAGCGGTCGGTTTCATGCGCAACTTTCTCAGCGCCGGGTTGAAAGACAATCCGCATTTGGAAAAAGGCGTGCTCACCGGCATTATGCGGGTGGCGAAAGAATCGATCTTCTCCGGGCTGAACAATTTGGGAGTTTTCACTCTTTTGAGCCGCAGCTTTGCGGATAAATTCGGCCTGACGGAACCCGAAGTGAAACAGATGTTGAAGGATTTCCAGGTCGAAGATCATTATCAAGCCGTCAATGAATGGTATAATGGCTACGTCTTCGGCGGGGTTGTCATTTATAATCCCTGGTCGATCATCAATTATTTGAACAACCTGGCAGACGGGTTCAAGCCCTACTGGCTGAACACTTCCGACAATGCCGTTATCGAGCAGCTGCTGACACGGGGCGGAAAGGAATTGCAGACCGAATTGGAAAGCCTGATCAAAGGTGAAAGCATCGAGAAGCCCGTTGAAGAGAGCATCGTTTTTGCGGAAATCGCACAAAGAGACGATCTGTTGTGGAGCTTTCTGCTCTTTGGAGGCTACCTGAAATACGTCGGCAAACGCGAGCAAAATAAACGCTGGCTCTATCAATTGCAAACTCCCAATCTCGAAGTCGGTTCTATTTACGATCGTTTGGTGGAGGGATGGTTTGAAAAACGTTTTGAGAATAAAAAACTGAAGACCCTGTTGGACGCTTTAATCGGCGGCGATACGGAAACCTCCGAGGAGTTGTTTGCCGAATTTGTGGCCAACGCTTTTAGTTTTTGGGACGCCGACGGACGGGACGCCGAGAAGGTCTACCAGGCTTTTACGATTGGGTTGTTGGTTTGGCTCTCCGGGCGTTATGAAGTGAAGAGCAATCGCGAATCGGGCTTTGGCCGTTATGACGTGATGCTGATTCCCAAAGATCGGCGCGTTGCGGGTATTATCATCGAATTTAAAAAAATGAGCAAGCGGCGCGGGGAAACCAGGGAGAGCAGTTTTGCCAAAGCCTTTCAGCAGATTGAGGAAAAAGACTATGCCGCCGAATTGCGGGCGCGGGGCATTCAACAGATTCGCAAGCTGGCGATTGTGTTTAAAGGCAAGCAGGTGTGGGTGAAAGAGCAAAGCGTAGAGAGCAGAGCGAAAGGCGAAGGGTGAAGGGCGATGGGCGCCACACCTTTCTCCCTTCACAGTTTCACCATCAACGTCACCTTCGTGCCCTCCCCCACTTTACTCTCGATCTCCAACTTCCCCTTCAGCTCCGCCGCGCGGGTTTGCATGCTCTTCAAGCCGGTGCCATTTTTTACGGCCTTTACGTCAAAGCCAACCCCATTATCGGCCAATTTCAAAACCAAGCATCTATCGGTCTTCGTCAGCGCGATGTCCACGTGCGTGGCTTGCGCGTGCTTGATAATGTTGTGCAACACCTCTTTGTAGATCAGCAAAAGATTGCGCCGGAAATTCATCGGCAGAGATTGCAGGAGTTCTTGTTCCGGAAAGTGAAACGTGTACGAGATTCCCTGCTGCCTCAACAGCTCGGCGGTCACGTCTTTCAGGCGCAGCAGAAGATTGTCGAGCTTGTCATAATCCGGATTGATCGCCCACACGATGTCTTCCATCGCCTCCACGATCTGGCGCGAGGTGGCGCCGATCTGCCGCAGTTGTTTGATCTCCTTTTCTTCAAGCGTGCGCTTGCCTTGCATCAACTCGCTCATCAGCGCGATGTTGCTGAGGCTGCTGCCGATGTCGTCGTGCAGATCGCGGGCGATGCGGTTGCGCGTCGCCTCGATCTCCAACTTCTTCGCCACGCGATATTTGTGCAGCGCTTCCAACAAGCCAACGAAGACGCCAAGCACCAACAGCCGAAACCACCAGGTTTGCCAAAACGGCGGCGTTATGATGATCTTCACTGAGGCGCCGTCTTCATTCCACACACCCTCGTTGTTGGCGCCTTTGACGCGGAAAACGTATTCGCCCGGCGGAACGTTGGTATAATTGGCAAAGTGCCTCGTGCCGCAATAAATCCAATCTCGATCGATGCTCTCAAGTTGATAAGCGTACTGATTGCTTGGTGGCCTGGTAAAGTCCAATGCTGCAAAACCAAACGAAAAATAGTTTTGATTGTGGGTCAACTTGATTTGCTTGACGGTCGAGAGAGCGGAATCGGGCCTAAAAATTTCATTGAACACCCGGAATTCGGTCAACGCAACGACAGGGGGAGGCAAATTGTATTGCAAATTCCTTGGAAAAAACCGATGCAAGCCGTTGGCTCCACCCCAATAAATATCGCCGTCCTTGCTTTTGATCAAACAGCGGGTTGCAAGATATGAATTGTCCACGCCGTCGTTTATATCGAAATTGCGAAAGCGTCTTTTCGGTGGCGCCTGTTCATTAAATACGGACAATCCTTTATTCGTCAGCAGCCAAAGATTGCCCAGGTCATCGCCAACGATTTCGTAGACGAGATTGCTGGGAAGCCCCTCTTGAACTGTGTATAATGCAATAAGCTTTTCTTCGACGGCATCAACCTTAAGCAAGCCCATTCTTGAGCTGACCCACAGAATGCCATCCTGACCGACCGGCGGCGCATAGACATGCGCTTCAGGATGAAAAGCCTGCTTATCGATAGGGAGTGGAACAATTTTAAAACGCGCGGCTTTTTCTGCCTTGCCGTCTATCCGGCAAAGTCCAAGGCTGGATGGAACCCAAATCTTTCCGGTGCGATCTTCGAAAATGGATTGTGCGCTAAAATCTTCAACCTTAAAGTCTCTCCGAATGCTGCTGAATTTGCCGGTTTGGCGATCCAGAAGATTGAGATCGCCGCCGGCCCCCACCCATAAATTGCCAAATCGATCTTCGTGGATAAAACCGATTATGTCGCCGCTGATGCTCGTTGGATCATTTCGATCTGGTTTGTAATGATTCCATTTGGGCACAGGCCCTCTGTCGCCCCGGCTCATCGTCATCATAAAAAGCCCACCTCCATTGGTGCCGAACCAGGTAGTGCCAGAGCGGTCTTCATGAACCGCGGTCACGATGCCAGGAATCAGCGGTTTCATATTGGGCCGGCTATCTCTCAGGTTGGTAAACTTTTCAGTAAGCGGATCGAACCGGCTGGCGCCAAATCGGACGCCAAACCAAAGAGTGCCGGGCCGTCCACTGTGGGGCTCGCTCAATGAGAGCACGAAATCATTCCCCAAGCTGAAAGGATTTTGCGGGTCGTGCTTGAACCAGGCGAATTTTTCGTGGTGCGGATCAAAGCGATTGAGGCCGCCTTCATTGATGACAACCCAAATTTTGCCGGTCTGATCTTCATACAAGCCGTTAATCTCATTTCCGCTCAAGCTGTTCGGATTTCCAAACTCATATCGATAGTGCACGAATTTTTTCGGCTTGTGATCGACTTTAATCAAACCATGGTTGTTCGTGCCGAGCCATTGCACGCCGGATTGGTCTTCGTAGATGCGGTAAACCGCGTCGGCGGAATCATACGTATAAGCATTGCCGGCGTTCGGTGAGACGGCGAAATGCGAGAATTTCTCGCTTTGCCGATCCAATCGACTCAACACGGCGGTGCCGACCCATATTTCTCCCGCGGCATCTTCGTAGAGGGCTTGAATCAGATTGCTGTAAAGACTGTGAGAGTTTTGAAGATCATGTTGATACAACTTCATATTTCCAGTTCGGGGGTCAAATCTGGCTAATCCAACGCCGTAGACGCCAAGCCAAAAATTTCCGGATCGATCTTTAACGCCTTGCAAAATTCTATTCCCGCCGGTGCTAATCGGATCAAAAGGCTCGTGCAAATATGGCGTCACTTGCGCGGTTTGCGGATCGAATTTGTTCAATCCACCTGGCCCACCTATCCATAAAGCGCCGGCATCATCTCCCAAAATGAAATAAACGCGGCTGTGAAGCGGATGGCGCGGTGAGTAGAGCTTTAGCTTGTATGGTGAGTCGCTCGTAGCCGGTGAGAATTTTGACCTGGGCGTGAAGCGAGGCTGCGCCTGTCAGAGCGGAAATGAGCGAGACGGAGAGGCAAATTGTTTTGGTCAGAGTACGCATAGTTATTCTCCTTCGCGTCGAAAAAAATCAGCGAAGTCGGACTCGCGCGCCATTCCGACTGGTATTTCGTCAAAACACCTATCCCGCTTGCGATCAGCTTATATGCTCAAAATTCGGATGCCGTGTCAAGAACCGCGTTTCCCAATATCTTAGACGCAAAAACGGCGGGGAATTCCCTTTTCGTACAAAAAATAAAAACCAAAGCGAAGTCAGACTTTTGCACAGTCTGCACAAGCTTGATTTGCTGAATATTAGAGTTTAAATGATCAGTATTTTGTTTTAAATCTCCTCACACCCGCATCTTCTCAAGCAGCAAAAATGCCGCAACCCCCACCACGAATCCCGCGAACAATGCCGGCCACAGCATCGCCGGGAGGAGATAGACGATTTCAACACGACGCACGATCAACCAGCCGGCTACGGCGATCTGCGCCAGCACGTGTGCCAAAGCGCCGGCGAGGCTGATGCCGATGACGCTGAATTGTGTTGAAGCATATTTTTTGAGCGCTATCATCACGGCGGTGGCGGCGCAGCCACCGGCGAGTGACAGCCAAAAACCCGGGTTCAAAAATGAGCCAATGAAAAAGCTGCCGAGCAAGACGCGCAACAACGTCACCGCCCACGCACTCGCGGCACCCAACAAGTACAGCGCCAATAACGTAGCAATATTTGCCAGGCCGGGCTTGGCCCACGGCAACGGCCGCGGCAAGATCGCCTCGAAAAGAAACATCACCAACCCGAAGCCGGCTAAAAGCGCCGTGCGGGCGAGTCGCTGCGCCGGAAAAATCGACTTAGTAAGTAACGGCGTCATAGTCCGAAGTCGATTTGTCCGAGGTCACTGAATCATTTGGCGTCTTCGTAAATTCCGCTTCGTTGGCGTGACGGATTAAAACGACGACACGATTGGGCACGCAGACCAGCATTTCTCCCGGCCGGGATACCGCGCCCTGCCGGACACAAACTTGATTTGGGCAAGTGCTGCGCAAAATACGAATGCGCCGGTTCGCCATCTGCAAAAGCATTTCGCCAACGGCGCCATGGACGGCGAAATCAGAGGGCGTGGCCAAGTCTCGCGTTGTCAATTGCCGATTGCCGACCATGACGGCGGCAATCAAATTACCGGGCGCTTGTTCGCCCGTGCTCAAGAAGCCGCCGAGCCAAAAACTGCCGGCGGCCAGCGCGACGAATAAAAACGCGACAAGCCAATCACCGAACCGCAATTGCAGCCGCAAGCGTTCTATGAACGAAGCCCTTGTTTGCAAAACAAACCTTTAATAAACTCTGGTACACTTTCTGTTTCTTTACAGCGTTTTTTTGATTGAGTGAGTATGTCATTCCGAGGAACGCAGCGACAAGGAATCTGTTTCGCAGCAGACTCCTCGCTACGTTTGAAATGGCAACTTCTTTATTCAAATAAAAAATACTGTAAGCTGACACATGCCGCTTGAGCGGCATTCCACATTTTAGCCCCACGCCTTCAGCGGTGATCGTTACTCCTGCAATTTGCGCAGCGTCTCGAGCTGTTGCCGGGCGCGTTGTTTGTAATCCAAGGATTGTTTATGCGTCGGATCGATGTTCAACACTTTATCCCACTCGCGGATGGCGCCTTCGTAATCATCCACCGCATAAAGCCGCAGGCCGCGCTCGAAATATTTTTCCACCTGCGAATTGAGCTGCCGCTGGCATTCCTCCAGGCGCGCGCGGGCAACCGGATGAGCGGGATCGCGCTCCAAAATTCTTCTGTAAGATTCTATGGCTTGCAGAAATTGATTCTGGCTGTAATAAACCTGCGCCTGCTCCAGAAGCTGCTGAATGCCGCTTTGCGAAAGCGCCTCTTCGCGTTTTTGCAGCGCCATTTTGTTTTTGGGATCGAAGCCCAAAGCCTTGTCAAATTCGCCGACGGCGCGGTTCCAATCGCGCGCCTCAAAATAATCCAGGCCGCGCCGGGCAAACTCATCGGCGCGCTTGGTGTTGAACTGTCCGATGCGTTGCAGCAGCGCCGTTGCTTCCTCCTGGCGCGGAGCCACCGCCAAAATCTGCTGGCAAAGCTCCGTGGCCTGAGCGTAATCGCCGCGATCGTAAGCACGATTGGCAGCTTGCAATTTTTCGCCGACGAACGCGTCGATACGGCTTTGCAACAAGCGTATCTGCTGCCTGGCGGTTTCGTTCTCCGGGTCGAGATCGAGCACTTCGCGATAAGTGCGATAGGCGTTGTTGATTTGCTGCTGCCGGCTGAGCCGTTCGGCCTCGGCGAGCAAACGGCCGATTTTTTCTTTCTGTTGCTGCAGCGCGGCCTGGGTCTTGTCGAGGTAGTCTTGCGCTTCTTCGTAATTCGGCGAGAGCGCCAGGGCTTGCTGAAAGAACTCCAGCGCCTTGGCGAAATTTTGCTGGCTGAAATATCCCAAGCCGGTCAAATACGCCTCCTGCGCCGCTTTTTGTTGAAGCTCGTCGAGGCGATTGAGATAGTCCTGGGCACCGGCGTAATTTTTGCGCAGCAGCAAAATATTCTCAAAAGTTTTTCGCGCTTGCGGATAATTGCCGTCGTCGAACAATTGCCGGCCTTTGTTGTATTCGCGGTAGATGTAAAAATCAAGCCGGGGCTGGAGCCGCGCGAGAGTCGCGGCCGCGGCGCGGTGGCCGCGGTTGATTTGCAAGACGTTGAGATAATTCACCGCCGCCTCGACGTATTTGAACCGTCTTTCTTGTGCGGCGGCCTCGTCGAGCAGTTTGGCAATTTTCTCATCGTCCTCGCGAATTTTATTGCTGAGCACCGCAGCGATCTGGCGCGCGTTGAGGTCTTCTGAAGCATATTTGAAATAATAATCGAATTCTTTTAAAGCCCGGCGAAAGTTGTTCGATCTGATCAACGTCTTGCCGCGCGATAAATGCCGGCGGGCGCGATCGCCCGGCTTGGGGCCGAGACGAAAGGCAACGCCGGAGAGAATTTTTTTGTCGGCAAACGAATAGACCACGTCAAAGCTGTAACCGCGGCCAAGCACCGCCACGCCGATCGCGGCGTTTTTGGGCTTGAAATCGGTGAGGCCGCCGTACAACCCAATGTTCTGAATAACCGGCAGCGCCAAGCCGAGCCTGGCCCAGCTTTCGTGTTCACGCCATTCAAAACTGCCAAGCAGGGTTGGCCCGGTTTTTTGCAAGCGCGCCGCGACGCCGGCAGCATAATATCGTTCCAAACGTTTTGCCCCCAGCGGCACGTCGCTCGCTTGTAGCGAAAACGCCAACGGGTAGGTTGCCAAGGGGACGTTAAAAAAATTTGGATAGGGATCGCGAGACAAAGGCAGGCGCTCACCAAAGGGATGCCAAACCGCGCCGATCGTCGCGGTCGCAAATTCGTCTTGCTTCAGCCGGTTGCCGTGCAACGAAAATCCGAGAGAAAAAGAATTGCCAAACGCATGCGCCCATGCCGTGCTCGCTCTTTCCAAGTTTGTTCCGAGCATGGGAAAACGCGCCAAACTGAGGCCAAAACTTCCGTAAGCCGGCCAATATCCCGCCACGCCCGCAAGAGAAAATTCAAAAGGCCGGTTGGAGGCCAAAATGAATTCGGCTTCTCGCAAACCGGCCAATGCTGCGGGGTTCCACAATGCCGCAGACGCCTCCACCGGGCCAAGGAGTTGCGGCCCGCCTAAGCCCGTTGTTCTCGCCGTGCCGCCATAATTTCGGAACAGGCTTTGGCCCTGCAGCGGCCGCCCGGGAAAAAATATACAGAAAAGCGCGGCCAACAAAGCAATGGCTCCGAGCTTGCGTCTATAAAATAATTTCACGATCGTAATCAATTTCGCAGATGTCCACCGGTTTCATCCGGTTTCTGACATAAATCGGCTCCAAACGCGTAAAGGCATAATGCCCATTGAGACGGCGCGTCAGGCTGTATTCAACCACGATCTGTCCGGCGCGCGCCAGACTGCACAACCGGTTGGCGATGTTCACCACGTCGCCGATCACGGTGTAATCCATGCGATTTTTCGATCCCATCTTTCCCATGACCGCCAGCCCCTGGTTGATGCCGATGCCGATCCAGAGCGGCAACTCGCCGGCGGCGTCGCGTTGTTTGTTCAGCTCCCGAACCGCCCGCTGAATTTCCACCGCGGCCCGCACCGCATTTTCGACGCCGTCCTGCCCTTGAAAAAGCGCCATGATCTGGTCGCCCATGAATTTGTCCACCACGCCGCCGTTGACCTCGATGATTTGCGTTTGCACGTCGAAGTAAATGTTGATCAGCTTGATGATTTGCTCGGGCTCGGACAACTCGGCGTAGGTCGAAAAATTGCGAATATCCGAAAAGAAAATAGTCGTATCGCGGCGCTCGCCTTCCTGCGGTTCCACTTTGGAGCCGCCGCTGTTTTGAATCATCTGCACGGTGAGCTTGGAGACAAACTTTTGCATTTGCACCTTCTCGCGTAAGTGCATCACCATGTTGTTGAACTCGCTCGTGAGCTGGCCAAGCTCGTCTTTGCTGCGCGGCGCAACGTGAACTTCGAGGTTGCCGCTGCCGACTTCACGCGCGGCCCGCGAAAGCTCGTGAAGCTGGTTGACCATCTTGCGCGCGAAGAAATATATCCCCCACACCGAGACGATTACCACCAATGCCGCGTAAGTGAAGATGAGTTTTTTGGTTTTATTGATCGGTTCCGCAAAAAAACTTTTGGAAAAACCGGCGCCGGCGTAGCCCAACGATATTTTGCGATCCTTGTCCGGCACGATGATCGGATAATAATACTCATAGACCTGGTTGTTTTCGCGAATGACCATGGCTTCGGTCTTGAGCAGATCAGCCACTTCGTCCGGATGCAGGATGCCGGTTCCCCATTCCGGATTCGAATGCGCGACGACGGAATCACGGCGATCTTTGACGAAAACGTATTCCAAGCCTTCGACCCCAATGCTCCGCGTGCGAATCACCTCCGCCCTTACCTCCGCCAATGCATCCGGATCGTTGACGCTCTGCAGCATCAAGCCACGCACGTTCTGGCTCAGCTTTTTCAGCAAGACGATACAGGTATTGCCCGTGGCCTTGGTCAAAACGCGGTGCTGGCCGGGCAAGATCAGCAGGCTATACGTCAAAATCACCAGGACAACGATAATCGCGATATTGATGCTCAATTTGAATTTGATCTCGAGCGAGCTGAACATCGCTGCGGCGCGCGCCAACAGCCCCCGCAGGCCCGCCAACACGCGACCCGATTGTTTTTGCCAAAACGCCGAGATGAACATGACGAACCTAACTTTCTGCGGAAAAAACTCGGAAACCAAACGATCCTCAGGGATTAATTTTCTCCAATTTGACAGGCTCTACTTGCAGCGGCTTGCTGATACGGACGCCGTGGCGCAACTGCCAATAGAAATAAAGCGCCGCGAGGGCAACCACTATCCACAACACCAGTGGTTTCTTCACCTGCCGGGAATGCCGCAAAAGCCGGCGAAAATGTATCCGGCGCTTTTCCGTCTCCGGATCGACTTCCTGTTCGGAATTGTAATACCGCGGCCTATACCTGAATCTTCGGGGCGGAACAATCTTAAAAAGAAGGCCCATTATGGCAATCGTTTTTTAACCTATAAAAATAACCAAATTCCGCTAAAGAGTCAAGGATGAAGTGAGGCGCCTCAGTTATTAGTGGAAAGCCAAATAGGTCATGCTGGAAACATCTTTTTTCGACTGGCATTGTGCTTGGATTGAAAAAAGATTCCGCCGGAATGACATTCTTCTCGCTCCGAAACTGAGGGATTACAGTGAAACGTAAAATTCTCTTGTTTCCTAAAGCAAGTGGGTTTATCTTAAAAAAATTCATTGCGTTTTTCGACAAGCCTCAAAATAACGATGACGTTGCAAGCCAAAACTTCCTGCCGATTTGAACGATGGATGTTGCCCAACAATTCGCCAAATTAGTCGAGATTATGGTGCGGTTGCGCTCGCCGGAGGGTTGCCCCTGGGATCGCGAGCAAACGCATCAATCGCTGCGCCCCTATCTGCTCGAAGAAACTTACGAAGTGCTCGAAGCGCTGGACCAGCAGAATGAAGATGAGTTATGCAAAGAATTAGGCGATCTGCTGCTGCAGGTGGTTTTTCATGCGCAAATTGCCGGTGCAGCTTCCAGTTTCACTCTCAGTGAGGTGATTGCAGGTATTACGGAAAAACTGATTCGCCGCCATCCCCACGTGTTTGGCGTAACCCAGTCGGCCCGACTGGAAGAGGGCAATTTGACCCAATTGAAAGTTAAAGTGAACTCCGCTGCGGAGCAAAGGTCGCTTTGGGAAAAATTGAAAAAAGCCGAAGGTAAAAAATCGGCCATCGACGGCGTTCCCGCGGCTTTGCCGGCTTTGCAGCGCGCCCAACGTCTCCAACAAAAAGCCGGCGCCGCCGGTTTTGATTGGGAAAACGTGAATCAAGTCATCGCAAAATTCAACTCCGAGCTGGTCGAGTTTCGGCAAGCTCGCCGCGATGGCGATCCCAAGCACCTCGAAGACGAATTTGGCGACGTGCTGTTCTCGCTGGTCACCGTGGGCCGTTGGCTCGGCCTCAATGCCGAAGATGCGCTGCGCCAAGCCTGCGACAAATTCAGCCGGCGCTTTCGGCTGGTCGAAAGCAAGCTTGCTGCAACCGGCGAAAATTTTGACAGCGTGCCGCCGGAAAAATTAGAGGCGCTGTGGGAAGGCGCGAAAAAAGAAAATCGTTAGACCAATTCTCTGCTCAGCGCCTGCCTCTTGCTCGTTAAACTTCTTCAACAACCTCGTTAGGTAGATAAGTTTCAGTTGTTGATTGTGTCAAGCGTTTAATCGTGTTGATAAGCTCTTTTACAAGAGCAGGATCGAAGTCAACAGTTTTGAATCCATGGGCAAGCGCGTTTCGATGCTTCATCACCTTCGTCAAAAAGTTATAATCTTCTCTGGAAATCACGCCGTTAGTCACTGCTTGCATGAGAATATAGGGAGGATCGAAACGGTCAAGCGAGAGGCCTTCAGCCTCGATGAGCAACCGTACTGTGGCTTCTGCGGTGGACCATGCCGACATCAGAGCAACTTCAATAAACCCCGACTCAATCAGCTTCTCAGTTGTTTCAATACCTTGCAGAATGTCTTCTTTTTTAAACGGCCGCGCCTCTTCCAGGCTTCCAAAAGGCGTATCTTCCCCCACAACGACCAATTCGAAATTCCAGTTGGGCTTGTTGTGAAGCAATCGCGCCAAATCTCTGATCTGGGGATCTTTGGTTAAAGACGTGCGTGACTTTACTTCGACAACTATTGCCTCATCACCTTTTCTTGCGAGCAAATTGGGGCGATAAACAGACAGGAAATCGGGCAACTGTTCTGATGAGGGATTTTCAATGACTGCATAACCTCTGCTGCGGTACTCCTCGGCAATAGCATGGGCGCGCTGTTTTTCTCGCGAATTTGTGGCTTCCATAAACATCCGTCACCTGTTTATCATCCTCGTAAACCAATCCTTATTAAAGCGTCAGAAATCGGCTTGGGGATGTTATCGACATCGATCGATGCACTATCATAGAAGGACGTGATGGTTAGCATGATCGGTCCGGCAACTGGCAACTCTCCCGCCGGCCAATTCTGCGCTGCAACCTTTCGTACTTCATCCCTCCATTGACGAATTTTCTCTCTGCGACGCGCCTGTTGAGAAACGGGAGGGCCATCTATGACAAATTCAAATGGTAATGCCAATTTCAGACCCTTTTTGCTTATAAAACCGGTTTCCGCATTTCCGAAAACGCTCTCGAACAAATCTTACAAATCGACTTGTTCCACATCCGTATTCTATTTTCCAACCAGCGCTTGAAACACCACGCGCAACTTCTCCCACGTCTCCCAAAGCCCTTCCGAAACCACTTTCGTGTGCCCGGTGATGGGCATGAAATTGGTGTCGCCATCCCAGCGCGGGACGATGTGGAAGTGCAGATGATCGTCGATGCCGGCGCCGGCGATTCGACCCATGTTCATGCCGATGTTGAAACCGTGCGGTGACATCACCTGTCGCAACGCTTTGACCGCGACCTGCAACAGCTCCATCATCTCTTGATTTTCCGCTGCACTCAAATTCTCGATATCCGCTTCATGACGATACGGCACCACCATGAGATGGCCGTTGTTGTAGGGAAATTTGTTCATGATCACGAAGCAGTGGCTACCGCGATGCACGATAAGATTTTCACGGTCATCGCTCTGCCGCGGCTTGTCGCAGAAAATGCACCCCGGCTCTTTGGCGCTTTTGATGTACTCCATCCGCCAGGGTGCCCATAAGATGGAACCGCTCACAATCCCTGCGCCCTCGCCTCTTCGTAGGCTTTAATCAACTTGTCCGCTTGCTCCTTCGGCACTTCTTCGTAGTGCGAAAATTTCTGGCGGTAAATGCCGCGGCCTTGCGTCATCGAGCGCAGCTTGGTGGAATATTTCGCCATTTCCTTCAACGGCACGAGCGCCTTCACGATTTGATTGTGCCCGCTCGCTTCGACGCCGAGAATTTTGCCGCGATGGCCGGACATATCGCCCATTACGTCGCCCATGTATTCGTCCGGCACGGTCACTTCCACCTCGAAGATCGGCTCGCGAATACCCGGTTTGGCTTTGATGAAACACTCGCGGAAGCACATGCGGCCCGCGGTTTTAAACGCATTTTCATTCGAGTCCACCGCGTGCATTTTGCCGTCGTGCAGGATCACGCGCACGTCGGTGACCGGATAGCCCGCCACGACGCCGGATTCCATGATTTCCATAATGCCTTTTTTCACCGCCGGAATAAAACGCGCGTCAATGGCGCCGCCGACGATGGCGCTGACAAATTCCATTTTGCCGCCCCAGGGCAAATCGATCACTTCCGTATCACGAATGGTCAAATCATCCGGATAGGGCGCGCCGTCGCGATAGCCTTCCATGTGAAAATGCACTTCGCCGAATTGGCCGGCGCCGCCGGTTTGCTTTTTGTGCCGGTAAAACTCGCGCGCGCTGCCGCGAATGGTTTCCCGATACGGAATCCTCGCCTCGACCATATTGACATCGACGCCGTATTTCTCTTTCAAGCGCCTGACGACGAGACCGAGGTGCAGCTCGCTTTGTCCGTGCAGCAAAATCTGTTTCAGCTCCGGATCGACTTTCATGATGAAGGTGGGATCTTCCGCGTGCATAGCGTGAAGTCCGGTGGAGATTTTATCTTCGTCGCCTTTGGATTTTGGCTCGACGGCGATGGTCATCAACGGATCGGGGAACTTGATTTCAGGTATGATGAACGTCTCGCGCTTGTCACAGAGCGTATTGCCGGTGTGCGTATGTTTCAATTTCACCACGGCGGCAATGTCACCGGCGTGCAGATGCGCCACGTCCTTGCGGGTTTTGCCGTTCATCACGAAAAGCTGGCCGATCTTTTCCGAGCCTTGGGTATTGGCGTTGAGCACTTCCGTGTTGGGGTTCAATTTGCCGCAAAATACGCGCAAGAAGGAAAGCTCGCCCAGGTGCGCCTCCGAAATGGTTTTGAACACGAGCGCCGCCGGTAGCGCCTCGTCCGTCGTGCTGCGCTTGGTAATTTTTCCGCCGGCGGAACGGCCTTCGACCTCGCCGCGAAAATTCGGGGCCGGGCCGTATTCAATAATAAAATCCAACAAAGCTTGAACGCCGAACATTTTGGGCGCGACGCCGCACAGCAGCGGAAACAAGCTTCCCTGGCTGAGGCCTTGGCGCAAGCCTTGTTTCACCTCATCGGCGCCCAATTCGCCGGCCTCGAAAAATTTCTCCAACAGCTTGTCGTCGGACTCGGCGGCGCGTTCGACCAATTTCTCGCGCCATTCATTGGCTTTGCCCTGCCATTTCGCCGGAATAGCGGCGAGGCTCATTTTGCCGGCGGCATCGAAGCCGGCCAATTTCATGTGCAGCAGATCGACCACTTCGTTGGCGCTCACCGGAAACATTACGGGCAGCACGCCGTCGCCGAGCCGCTCGCGCGCGCTGTTCACGACTTTGTCAAAATCAACGTTTTCTTTATCAAGCCGGTTGACGAAGAGCATACACGGCAGCTTATTCTCCGCCGCGGTTTGCCAGGCGGTTTCGCTGCCGACTTCGGCACCGGCCTGGGCATTGAGCACCACCAGCGCCAAATCCACCGCGCGCAAACCGGCGCGCACTTCGCCGACGAAATCCGAATAACCCGGCATGTCGATGATATTAATTTTAAAATCTTTCCAATTGCTATGCAACACTGAAGCGCTTATCGAATTTTTGCGCTCTATTTCGTCGCGATGATAGTCGGATGCCGACGTGCCTTCATCTACAGAGCCCATGCGGCTGATTTCGCCGGCGGCAAAAAGCATGGCTTCGACAAGCGTCGTCTTGCCGCCGGCAGCGTGGCCGACCAGGCCAACGTTGCGAATGTGATCGGTGGTATACTCTTTCACGGCAAACCTCCGTTATTTTAATGATGCGTTTTACTGATTTAGATCAAGTCTAACTGCCAAAAAGCGAACCTAAAACCTTGGTTGCGATTACCAAGTCAACGGATACACCAAAAAACCGGCGCTGTTTCCACTTTTCTTTGATCGGAATATCGGCCGCGTCTGCCTTGAAAACATCGCCTTCCTTGTAATTTCCGGCTAATTCTTTTACTTTTGCAAAATATCTCCCTCCAAATATATCCAAGCCGCGCGCCACCTCGAACGAAAAACCAACCACATACTCGTTTCCAAAATCTTTTAAGCCGATACCGACCAAGGGATTTAGACGTTCGCTAATACCTTCCAATGAATTGAGACATTCTGTACAAGTTGGGGATTCATCAAGGTCCCGTCCGTTCCAAAATTTATCTTTCCAACAACGCCATCCGTAAAATACTACGGTCAGGAAATAGCGAAATTCACCGTCTGCATTCGAAACATTCAGAATGCGCGCGCTGTCCGAGCCGGCAAATCGTTTCAACTCATACCTATTGAATCGAAAGCGCGACTTTGCTACACCAAAGCGAAAACTACCGATATAGTTGTTGTTAATCCTAATTGGATAATTCCTCAAGTCTTTGTCGTCTTTCTTAATTGTTATAGTAATTGAAGGAGCCGCATACGGGCCAAATGCACCGAAGTAACGCACCACGACTGATAGTGAATCTTGCAGTAAATCAGCCAATTTTTCGGTCGCTGTTCCTTGTAAGCCATCTTTAAATTTTTTTAGGGTGCCCAGTTCCTCAGCATATTGAATGCTGATATTCTCAGCAGAAGCAAATTTGCCCGCCACTGCCACCGAGTACTTTTGAATTTCTTTTGCAACAGCAATGATATAGATGTTAATGATGTCATTATCATCAACATCGGTTGGAAATGAGTTTTGATAAGGCAAGCCATCTTGGTCGAAGTAGAGATTAATTTCATTTTTCCTGCGGTTATAAGGCTTTTTACGTGGTTCGTAGTTCCCAGTACGCTTTGCGGGTTTTACGGAACCAACTGAGCCAGCAATTGCAAGGGGGGATGGCGTCAATTTCACTGCGCTATTGGGCCCAGGCTCAAAAATAAGGTCGTATTGAGATGCTTCTGTTTCTACTGTTGCTTTAAACTGAAGTGTTGCAACTTGCAGCCTTTGCATATAATTCCCACTAAATTTAAACCTCCATCCCACCGTGTCGTGCCCGGCATTTTCAATGCCGACGACGACTACATCGCCTTTGGACACTTTTTTCGGTAAATTCCCTGCCAGCACAAGCGTAGTATCCTGGCGTTTGAGGGTCACTGTATGCTCTTGCTGAGGAGCACCCAGAATTTGTGCCGAAAGCAAAAAGACGAGCGATAATATCCACTGCGGTTTTGTTTTCATTTTTAATTCTCCCTTGTTAAAAATTGGCCGAACTGGGACCAATTCCATGATTAAAAAGATGCATAATATACCATTTTTGGTCGCTAAAATTCTTTCAGCTTCATTTCCGACATGATGTTGCCGATGTGCATAAAAAACGAGCGATTCCCCGCTCTCCCCACCAGCATGCCCAGCGGGTGCAAAGACGCATCGACCAGCAACGCGCCGGAATCTCCTGCTTGCGTTGGAAGATCCGCAGCGATGAGATCAAACAGCATAACCGCCCGGTCGGGATACGCAAATTCGTGGCTCGCCGGGTATTCGCGAATTTTGCCTTCGAGCAACTGCGAGGTGCGTCCACAGAGAGACACCGCTATGGGGTATTGTGGGTCGAGCTCGTGCGCTTGCAAACGCCTGGCTTCGGCCATGGCACCGATAAACTTGATGAACTTCGCAACCAGCTCCGGCTTGTCGGCCGCGGCAATTGCCGCATCCACAAGCTGATTGCGCTTACCGTGCACGACGGTGCCAATCGCGTCTCGCGGACAACTCCCGGCATCCATTCCACCCGGGCTGATGATACGTTCCGGATGATTCGGATCATGGCGGAAATCCTTCTCTAAATCCGGCCCGGCATAAGCCGGTTTCCGCAAAAAGACGTGGAAATTGCCGCAGAACACCGGTTCGCCATTCGTGCGTCGACGGGCAATCCATCCCATCGTTCCGGTGTTATCGGCAGATGCACAGTTTGCAACGCTGTTGCCGGAGATGATCGACCCGGCGTTGAGCAGTTTTCCCCTTCCCGTCTCGATCAAATCAATTTTGATCCAAAACGTTTTTTTGCCAACCCGCATGCGGATTTTTTGTGGAATGCGCTGCCGGCGTGGAAAATCGGCGGCTTTTTTCTTTTTTCGCCCCTTGCGAACGTAAACCACCAACGCCGGCTCATCGGTCAGCTTGCCGGCTTTTTCACGAAAACCGACGGAGTATCCCAACACGTCGGAAATTCTCAATATATCCTTGCGGCTTTTGAAGGCGCGCACGATCAAGCGCAAAAGCCTCTGCCGTTGCTTGTCGGTTGCCATGCCCAAACTCCTCTTTACGAAAACGCTTCTTTCGCCTTGCGCGCAATATCCTTCGCGGCGCGGACGCGGTCGAGCTGATCGTGCCAGAACGAGCTTCCCGCGCTCGAGGCAAAGCCGCTCAGCGCCATGCCGCCATAATGCACCACCGCGGCCAGGGTTGTTCCCGAGTTGAGAAAATCCTGGAAGCTCTTGGGCAAGAGGCTGGACAAGAGTTCAAAGGTGTCGATTTGCAAGACAATGGCGAGAACGATTCCACAGAGCGCGGAGAGAATGCGCAAAGTGGATACCCGTCGCGCCTCGTCTTCGGTGTATTTCTGGCGAATGGCCAGAAGCGTGGCGGCCAGTCGTTTCTCCAGCTCGGTGGCTGCGTTGCCCAACCCGATGGCCTCGGCAATTTTTTGTCCGATTGCGTTGGCTTGCTCGACCTGCTTTTCAATCTGTTCGGCGGTTACTTTGAATTGGCTGACCATGTTGGTGATGGCGGCGATTTGCGCCTTTTTCTGCGACTCCTGATCCGGCAGCCACGCCGCCACGTCCTTCATCGCCTGCTCGGGCGAAATGCGCGAGCGCAGCACGCCGCCCAGCTTGACCGTATCGAGAACCGCCTCGACTGCCACCGCCAGAACGAGCACTACGGCAAAGTACGCGCCGAGCGCCCCGAGTGCGTTGATGATCTGATCCAAATAGTTTCCTCCAAATATAAAGTTGTCGTCGAAGCCAGTAAAATCTTTGGAGAAGAAGTAAAAATTTTTAAGCTCACAGAACGGAATAGAACTCACGAAAATAATAATGAAAAAATTCCGTTCATACTGTTACCTCATTCAGTAATCATTTTGCTTTGCACATAATGGCAATCAGTTTTTAACCTGATTGCACTTCTTCAACCGTCTTCTCGATTTGCGTATTATCAACAGTCGTCGTTGCTGCCGTCTCGGCCGCCGTCGCCTCAACCTGTGAAGTATCGGCCTCAGCCGCGGGTGGCGTTTCGGTCGCCACCACTGGCGCCGGCTTCTTTTCCCGCAACAGGCGCTTCAATACTTTTCCCGTTACGCTGTGCGGCAAGCTCTCGCAAAATTCCACGTGGCGCGGGCACTTGTACAACGCCAAACTGGCTTTGCAAAATTCGACGATCTCCTCTTTCGTGGCAAATTGTTTGGGCCGCAATACGACGTAAGCTTTTACCTCTTCGCCGTGAAGACGATCCGGCACGCCGACCACGGCACATTCTTCGATCTTGGGATGTTGCGCGAGAACCGCTTCCACCTCACTCGGATAGACGGGAAACCCGGCTTTGAGAATCACGTCGGCGCGACGATCCACCAGATAGAGAAACCCCTGGCGATCCATCATGCCGAGATCGCCGGTGTCCAGCCAGCCATTCTCAAAAACATTTTGAGAAATTTGGCCGGCGTCGAGGTAGCCTTGCATCGTCCAGGGGCCGCGCACAAAAATCGCGCCGATTTTTTCCTCCGGCACGTGCCGCCGCTCCGCATCCCAAATCGCCACTTCGACCCCGGTTATCGGCAATCCCACCGAGCAGGCGTTTTCTTCAACGCGGGGCACCCAGGCACTGAACGTGGTGACCAGCGGGCAACACTCGGCGAGGCCGTAGCCTTCGTAAATCGGCACATGGTAGCGCGCCTCAAAAGATTGTCGAATTTGCGCCGGCAACATGGCGCCACTGACAAGACAACATTTGAGCGTTGATAACCGCTCCGGTTCCGGTGCCAACCGCAACAGCGCCGAGAACATCGAAGGCACCCCGACGAAATGCGTAATCTTTTCTCTCGCGACGGTCTCGACTATCGCCTGCGGATCGAAACGCGACAACAACACCGTTTGGGCGCCCGCAGCGAGAGGCAGGTTCATCGCCAGCATTTGGCCAAAGCTGTGAAAGAGCGGCGAGACGGCGAGAAAACGGTCATCGACACGCACGGCGAAATTTTTCCAACATGCCGAGATGGCTGCGGCCAAGCTGCGGTGGCTGAAGACTGCGCCATGAGGAGCGCCGGTGGCGCCGGCGGTGTATAAAATCAGCGCCGGCTCATCCGGGGCGGCGTTGATTTTGTGTTCGATGCCAAGCCGCTCGAAACGTTGCATGGAGGCGGCAATCATGTGGGTCAGATTGATGGCGCCCGGCGGAATCTTTTCGCCCAGGAAAATTTGCAACCGGCAATGTTTCAGCTCGGCGGCAGGGGGCAAAAGATGGTGGCTGAATCCCTCCCAGGCAATAAATCCATCAACTCCGGAATCTGCCAACACGTGCCGAATATCGTTTTCTTTGAACAAAACGTTGATCGGCACGACCCAAACTCCGAGCTTGAGCAATGCGTAATAAGCGATCGGGAATTGCGGCAAATTGGGCAGCATCAGCGCCATGCGATTGCCGTTTTTCAATCCCAATTCCGCCAGCGCCAATGCCAGCCGATCCACCACCTTGGCAAAATAGCCAAACGTGAGGCGGGTCTCGCCGTAAGCGAGGCACTCACGGGCCGCATAGTCCAAAGAACAGCGGTTGAGAAAATCAAACAGCGTGTTGGCGCGCATGATGGTTATGCTTTCGCAAAGCTCTGCACGGCCGCTTCCGTCGTTTTATGGGTTTCAAAAATGGAATCCAGCTTGGTCATGACCAAAATGCTTTCCATTATATCGTTGATCGCCGCCAGCTTGAATTCGCCGCCGCGCTTGCGCACCGAGGTGAGCGCCGAGATCAACACGCCGAGCCCGGTGCTGTCCATGCGCTTGACGCCGGCCAAGTCGATGACGAATTTGGTCACGCCCTGATCGAGAAGCTCGTAAATTTGATCTTTGAACTCCTGTGAATCCGGCGCGCCGCTGAAGAGTGTTATGCTCAAGCTGAGAACTGCCACATCGCCTTGCATCTGCTTTTTGATTTTCATACTTTCCTCCGGGGATGAGGATGATGATCAACAACCGGCCGTTTATATTCTGAGTAGTATAAAACAAAAGGCCGTCATAGTCAAGGAAAAAAATCCCGTCACGGGTAGTTCCTCAGTTACAGTGGGTAGCGCAGACATCTTGTCTGCAGGCGGGACGCCCGGCGCTACGTTTTTCCACCGAAGACTGAGGCATTACCGTTGCGGTGGGAAATGGGCATCGCGGGGACTCCAGGTTGCAAGTGATCCATTTCCTTTATTTCCCCCCGATCGCATAAAGCGCGTTGTAGCTGCGCAAATAAAGCGTCCCGCCCGAAATCGCCGGCGAAGCCGACAGTCGTTCTTCCACGGTGTTTTGGGCGATGATTTCAAATTGTTTTCACGGCAGAGATAGACCAGGCCATTGTGAATCAGCGGCGAAGGCACGTCCGGCGTGTTTTGCTTTAGCATTCAGTTGATAATCAGCTCCATCTCCGAAGAACGCCCTTCGTCATCCATGCACATCAATGTGTGCTTGCCGGGCGTGGGGGTGATGAAAACCTTCGCAGTGGGCTTGCCGGAAAAAATCAGCTTGCGGTTCATGAACCAGTAGATTTTTTTCGTCTGATTGGAAACCGCAGCGTCAAGCAAGATTTTTTGATACTTTAAATCCACTCCCGGACGAATTTGGTATTCCGTGCCGGCGGAAGGCGAATGAATCACCGGACCTTTGCCGGAGACGACTTTCGCGCAGTGCGGATAATGCTCGGGAATGGCGGCGAGAGGATAGCCGTTGCGTTCCCTCCACGTGGCAATCTCGGCCGGCCAATGCTCGACAATTTTTTCCACGTAAGCTCGCCTGCTCCGGCAATGTGTGCACAAGCGTTTGCCGGTTTTCTTATCGATCAAAACCAGTTGGTGAATCGTGCAGGGATAATGCGGCGAAACGCCGGGAAGAAATAGCTCGTCTTTCCGTGAAACGCAAAACTCGGAGGCCGGCATGCCGCTGACCGAACAAACCTGGTGCTTCTCGACATTCATTGGCTGAACGAACCAGCGGTTCTCAGCCGGCTTAAGCGCCTCGAAGAGTGCAAATAAAATCGGCGCAGCTACTTCAGCTCCCACCAATGCGGGTGCGCCTCTGCCGTTAAAGTTTCCCACCCATACGCCGATGGTGTATGGTGGCGTGTAGCCGAGGCTCCACGCATCGCGATGTCCATACGAGGTGCCGGTTTTCCAGGCGATTTTGGGTATATTCACCGACCATTCCCATACCTTTGGCAAATCCGGGCGACGCACTTTGCTCAGCATCTCGGTGAGAATGAAGCATGCCCCCGCACTGAGCAGTTTCTTGCCTTCGGCTTGCGGCTGCGATTGCAACAGCCGATACTGGCGAAAGTTCCCGTCATTGGCCAGCCCGGCGTAAAGATTTGTAAGCTCCAACAGCGTCACTTCGCCTCCGCCCAAAATGAGCGAGAGACCGTAGTAATTTTTTTCTTGCGGTAGGGTGGAAATTCCGGCTTCTTTTAAAAATTCATAAATGCCTTTTTCGTCCAACCTCGCGTAAAGATTCACCGCCGGAACGTTCAACGAATGGATCAGCGCCTCTTCAACCGTGACCGCGCCATGATATTTTTCATCATAATTCACCGGGCGATAGCCGGCATAATCCACCGGCATGTCGTTGAGCAAGCTTTGCGGCGAGATCACGCCGTGCTCGAGGCCGAGCGCATAGATAAATGGTTTAAGCGCCGAACCGGGCGATCTCGGCGCCAGCGCGCCGTTGACCTGCCCATCATTCGGTTCGTCAAAAAAATCATACGAGCCGACCATCGCCAGCACTTTCCTGCTCTGATTCTCGATCACGACGACGGCGCCATTGCTAATGCCTTGGCCTCGCCACGGCTTCAAATGCGTTTGGAGAATCGTTTGCGCGAGCCGTTGCGCCTCGGCATCTATCGTCGTCTCCAAGCGTTCGGTCTGAGGATAGAGTTGGGTCAGCTTCGTGGCAAGATGAGGAACCATGAACGGCAAGGCATATCGCTTTTCAGGAAGAGACTCGGACCGCGCCTCGTCTCTTTGCTCCGGCGTTATCCTGCTTTCCTGAGAGAGCAGGCACAAAACTTTGTCACGCGCCTTTTGGGCCGCGGCTTGATTGAAATCGGGCCGCAACAAATTTGGAGAATTAGGAATGGCGGCGAGCAAAGCGGCTTCGCCGAGACTGAGCTGCTGCGTGTTTTTGTTGAAATAAAAATACGCGGCGGCGCCGACGCCGACGAGGTTTCCGCCATAAGGCGCCATATTGAAATACAGCGTCAGGATTTCTTCTTTGGAATAGCAGACCTCCAATTGCACGGCACGAAAAGCTTCTTTGAGCTTGTTGAGCAATGTCCGCTCTTTGGGCTCCATCATCCGCGCTATTTGCATCGTAATTGTGGAAGCGCCCCGCTCAACCCGACCGGCGCGAAGATTGGCGATGACGGCGCGGATCACAGAAACCGGATTAATCCCGAAATGCCAATAGAAGTACTTATCCTCGTAGGTGATGACCGCGGTTTTGAGGCTGGGAGATATTTCATTCGCCGCAACGCGGATGCGCCACATGTGGTCCGGCGCGAGAAAAGCACGCAGCATTTTGCCATGACGATCCAGCACTACCGTTGAAGGCGTGGGGTGAAGTTTTTCGGTTGGCAGCGGGAAAAGGAAATGGGCAATGGCAAATAAGAAAAAGGAAGACAATACCAGCAGCAGCTTTTTGTAGTGCGTTGCCAGGAGTTGACTGTCAATCATCATATTTGTCGCCACAAAGTCTCAAAAACTTTTGCATTGGATTTTTTCCAAATATTCTGAAATATCTTCTTTAGGAGCTTGACGTGCTTTCATCCTGATTGGGTTGAGGCGCCGAATGGATTGTGAGAAGAAGTTCCGCGTCATCTATGAGCCGATACTCCGGGTATCTTCCCGAAAGCGCATAACTTTCATTCAGGATTATCGGAACGCCGTCGCCGCGTTTCTCCATTAAAAATTGCCGTCCGACGCTGCGATCATCCGGCTCCACCGGACAGCGAGAGAGCAGAGTCGTGATAAGCTCATTGCGTGTGGCCTGCCGTAATGGCAGGCTCTCAATCGTGACCGTGTTCGGAAGAGGGCCTGGCGAGTACAATTCAAAACGATCATCAAACATAAACAGGCGGATTTTGGAACCATGAATTGAATAATCACGGTGCGCCACGGCATTGACGATCGCCTCAAACACGGCTCTTTCACTGAACTGCGGAAATTCTTTACGCGCAGGGACTTTCATTGCAGCGACGGTCATGTTGCGTCTGACAAAGGCGAGCGCTTGTGAGATCTGCTGATCTAAAGCTCCCGTAATGCGAGCAGCGTCCGCTTGGTAATTGGAATCCTGGCGATTGCCTCGATAACGCACGGCTTCGATGAATGCGCCTGGCAACCATGTCTCCGGGCGGCGGGAGCACATCAGAACGCCGGCTACCGTTGCCCTTTCGATGTTGGTTTCGTCTGTAAAAAGCAGCTTCAACTTGCGGAGTGTCGAGATCGGATCGTCGGAGCTTATGGTCGCAAAACGATGCCACAATGGTTCTTCCAAATCGCTCAAGGATGTTTCCGGAACGGTTTGTTCGTCAAAACGAATGACCATTGCCTGGCTACGCTGTTGAAACAAGCGTGCCAGCAACTCCGGGGGCAACTCGCGTTTCGAGCTCCCCTGTCGCCGGAAATAACCACCTGGGCTTTTGTGAACAAAAAGGCTGCGTGGCACATCCACTTTTATAACCGGCCGCGTTACTCCCAATGTATCGGGAAGCTCCATGCGGATTATTCTAACACTCAGGGGCGGTTTGATAACGTCGTTGCAGATTTCGCGAATGAATGTTTCGACAGCGTCCAGTTTGTCGAGCGGAACGCCGACGATTTCCCGCGTCTTGTCATCAACGCCAAGCACGCAAATCCCATCATTGGAATTGGCCATCGCCGCCAGCTCGTCGGCAAGATCATCACGTCTGGGGCCAGAAACCTTATTCCCTTTGAAGTGGACGGCCTTGAGTTCAAGAACGGAATCTTCACCTAGTTGAATTTTGCGAAGAAGCTCATCGACTGTATCAAACATGGTTTCCTCCTTGGCTGATTCGCCGATAGCGAAGTTCAAATGCCTCGCGACCACCTTCCATGACCCGACAAATCTCATCCCGAACAGGCTGTTCTTGAAGGCCACCCTGCTGGACGATTTGCGTCTGGCCACGACGCACGTCGAGCGCAAGTACCAATTCGGCATCTCCGTTTACAACGATATTCGGGTTGTGGGTCACCGTGATAATTTGGCGGCGTCGTTTGTTGTCGCGAAGCTGCCGCACGATGAGATCGTAAATCAAATGGTTGTCGAGATCATCTTCCGGTTGGTCGAGAATCATCGGTTCGTCGCCATAAGCCAAAAGAAAGGCAAGGATGGCAGAGGTCTTTTGTCCAGGTGATCCTTGCTCAATAGGCTTGAAGCTGCTTCCGTCAGTAAGGGGATTATATGTCACCTTCAGCGAATCGCCAGGGAACCAGCAATCCAACCTGTCAAAAACTTCTGGTTTAAGGCCGGCAAGATAAGTGGCAAACCGTTGATCTCGAAAATTTAGCAAGGTCGAATTTTTTCGTACCTTATTGAGATTTTGTTTTAAGTTGTTGAGCCGAGATTCAAATTCTCCTAAACTCGTGAGGCGTGGGTAATTTTTGTAAAGATCAGCCAATAAACCGCTCTCATCATCGGCCCAAATATCATTTTGGAAAAGCGGTTTATCCTTTCCAATAAGCTCACGAAATTCTGTTTCCACCGTATTAGCATCACCATAAGGAATGACTTCGATACGCACTTGGGAGGTCGAAGCCACAACTTTTGACAGAAAATTAGAACGGCGTTGGGTCAGTTCACGGCGCAGATCGCCGAGCTTTGACAAGCTTTCTTGTGCTTGCTTTTCAATATCCGTCAGTGTTTTCTTTTTGCCTTCGAGGCTGGACAATTTCTGTTCCAGCCGCTGACGCTCCTGAACCAAGCGTCCATACTCACTCGGATCTCCGGCTCCAGCCCCCTGGAGCTTCTCGACTAGCGCGTTGTATGCTGCTTCTGCTTTGTTCAAGGCCGCTTTCCACGATGACTCCTCAACCTTGTTCTGACAATCTTGGACAATCGCATCAGCCTCTGCGGCAAGATTTTCTATCTTCTGCCTCAAGCTCAAGAAGCGGTCGGCGATGGCTTGAACATTCTCCAATAGGCTTTTGTCAGGATCGGTACGACCATCGAAGAGACTGGCATCTAGCGTCGTAGGAATGGCTTGTACCGCCAGATCGCGTAGCCGATTGCCCGTGTCCGCAAAGCTTTCCTGCCAATCTTTGATCCCGCTCTCCTGGCGACGCCGTAATTGGTAATCTTGCAGTACTTCTTTGTGCCCAGCGCTCTCAAAGACAGCAAGCTTTCTTTTTACATCGTCTAATTCGCCCGTGATGCTTCCTTCTTCAGCAAGTCCGGCTTCGATCTCTCGCGCTTTCGCCCGCAAAGCCAAAAATCGACTCTCCTCTTCCCGCCACTTTTCTTCCCAACTGGCGCGATCTACTTCGGGGGCCTCGTCCACGACTCGCAGGAGCGCACCTGGTCTATTTGCCAACTCGAAAATTTGTTTCTGGCTATAGATGCGAACAGGAAAGCGCCGCCGGACATCTCCGGCAACGATTTGCCACGAGCCCTCAGCCTGTTGTTCTTGTATGGCCTCCAACGTGCCAGCTTGATCCCACTGAATCCGATAACGCACACCATCCTTGCGATAGACGGCTTGAATTTGGGTTTGTTCCGTTAACAGGCCACGGTCGTCTCCGCTGCGTGGTATTTTTTTAAATTCCGCAAAGTCTTCTTTCAGCTTGCCGAACAACTCATCTTCACGACGAAGCGCGATGCGCAGAAATTCGAGCACGGAAGATTTGCCGGCGCCACGCCCGCCGATGATGGCGTTAAGCCAGGGATTGAGTTTGACTTCCAGTGGCTGGTTGTGCCCCATATATTTTGCATCATGAATCACAATAGACTCGACAACGAGAGGGGCATGGCTGTTGGGATCACCAGACGTTTGATCAGACCGCAATAGCGACAACGGGCCGTCCAGGAGAGCTAGGCGCAAACCCGCTAGGCTCGGCTCAGTCATCTTTACCCAAGTGAATTGAGCGCCTACTTGGGCTGGCAAATGCGCATCAGAGCCGAGCATCTCCGCGTGATGCAGTTTCAAGTCGGTGTAAAGTGCAGGTTTTGAGTATGCCGGATCATGGAGCTCCATAGCAAACCAGTTTGAGTTTTCGAGAACTTGCTTCAACGTTATTCCCGAGTCGACTTGAAACAATCCACGGGATTGATCGACATGTGCAGGAATGGCAATGCCACCGCTCTTGGTCACTTCATTAATGACTTCGGTAACGGATTTGGTGGTGCAACAATCCGTATGTCCAAACCTGCCAGAGTATCCAACTGCTCCAAGCAGAGAAAAAATATCTTGACTGGTTTTTTCCGCGCTAAAAATGGCAAGGACATGAATGTTGCCATTTACTGAAATCTCAACGCCAGGGAAAAGATGCAGTGGCCTATAATCTGAAGGTTGCTCGGTATTAAAATTGGCAAGCTCCTGTTTCAGCTTCTCTATCCACTCACCGGAGTTGTGATCCGTCACTGCAACACAATCGATGCCGGCGCGCATAAAGTCCATGAGCCACTCGCGCGGCGTCCGCTGCTTCAGCACAGCTTGATCCGGCCCTTTGCCATAATCACAAGAAGCAGGTGAATGGGTGTGGAAATCGAATTTCCACCACTTCGAGCCGGCAATATTGTCTCTTGAGATGTTCATGTTTCACTTACTGGAGTCAATTTTTCCTCGTCGTGCGTAATAAGGGTCATGGATTCGGCGAATATCAGCAGTACTATCCACCAAAGGCTTGTATTCACGAATTCTGATTTGTATCAGCATCAAAACCTCCTGCAATTTAAGGAAATTACAGCCTGATGTCAATACTTGATGCTGGAATTTCATTGATTAGTCGATTGTACGTGAAAAATTTGCCTACTGCCCCACCGCCACTCTCCCGCTTGACGCCACCGAAGCCTTGCTCGGCGCGTACATGGCTTCGGCGCGAATCGGCGGCAGAATGAACTGGCCTTGGGTCACGACGCTGAGGCCGTAATAAAATTTGGCGGCCTGGTTGTGCCGGAAATGGCCGAACAGAATCAGCCGGTCGTCGCGAATGTCCATGTACAACGGCTTATAGTTTTCATCGCTGATCCAATCGATGCCGGCACGCGATTGCAGCCGGGGATTTTCAATCTCGAATCCGGCCGGCAGCATATCGACGATCGCGACGTTTTCCAAATTTTCATTGAGCGCGGTGACGGTGATCTCTGCCACGAGCAGATCACCTTGGCGAAACCCATCGTAATTCACCGGATTGCCATCGCGATCCAAATAGCGCCGGCGCACCATCAGATCGTTATCATATTCATCGATCTGCAATTTGGAGGGAATGCCGTCGGCGCGCCAATAGTAATAGCAGGTTCCTTTGCCTTTGATTTCGAGCGCGACTTGCTTCCCCGCCCAGTCTTTGCCGCTGAAGGATTCATCTTTGCCGCCGAATGGCCCGAGCGGCTTGCCAACGATGCTCACCGCTCCGGTATAATCCGTCTCGACTTGCTTCTTCAAAATTTTTCCCAACGCGAGAAAAGCATACGCATTCTCCTGCGTGGTGTACCATCGGCCGAATTTTCCTGCAGCTTTGGTCAAGTTTTCTACCAAGCGCGGCACGAGCGGACTCGTCGGATCAGCTTCGGCGAGAATATTGAGCATGATCGCTTGGCTGCGCACCGAAGTGTTGAAATTGCCGCCGGTCTCATATTCTTCTTTGGCATACGACGGCAGCGACTTGGGAAGCAAGGAACGCGCCGTCGCCAAATCGCCGGCCAGCGCGAAAGCGCCGGCCAACTGATACTGTGAGTAGTCGGTGAGCTTATCGCGCGCATTATTTTTCAGATAAAACATCATGCTCTTATCCGGCTTCCCGGCCAAGGCCAGCACGTAGCAGCCATAAATGGCCGTCTGATAAGAATAAGGATCGTTCTCGCGGAAATCGCGCTCGTAAGCTTGCAACGCGTTGAGCAGGCGATTGTAGCAGCGATCCGAAACGGTATAGCCGGCCTTGCGCGCTTCCACCAAAAAATGCGCGGCGTAGATCGAGCTCCAATTGTTGATGTAGCCGCCGGAAGGCCAATAAGAGAAAATACCTGAGGGCTGCTGCATGCTTTCCAATTTCGTGATGCCGGCTTCGATATAATAATCCGCGCTGTTGCGCTTGAACAGCTCCGGCTCCGCCAGCCGCGCGAGATCGTTGAAATAGAGCAACGGAAAAACTTTGGAAGTGGTTTGCTCGATGCAGCCGTGCGGATACGTCAACAAATATTGCAAACTGCCGGCGAAATTCACCGCCGGGAAAGCTGAAACGGAAAATGTGAAATTCGCCGAGCCAGGAATCCAATCCGCCGGAAAAGTGAACTTGCCCGGCTTTTTCTCATCCAAAGAACCACTGCCGGTGAGCGTGATAAAAGGCACCGGCGGCCGCAGCGGCACCTCTTCCGACATCTCGGTTTTCACACTGCCCGCGTTGGCGGAAATATTAAAAGTGACTTTTCCCATCGTCGTTTCGGCTTTGCAGGCAAAATAAACCAGGCCCTCGCTTTTGTTGGCAACTTTAATCGGTTGGCTTCCTGCGCCGGTCAACTGCACCGGGCCTTGAATGCCGAGCTTGACAGCAACCGTTTGCTCCGCGCCGGTACCGTTGAAAACGCTGACCGGCACGACAAATTCATCGCTGCTCGCAATGAAGCGCGGCAACGTCGGCGACAACACCAGCGGCTCGCGCACAAAAATATTTTTCTGCGCCCCGCCAAAATCGTTGTTGGCAAACGCCACCGCCATCAACCGGATCGAGCCGTTGAATTGCGGAATGTCGAAGCTGACTTGGCCGGCGCCATTGCCATCGGCTTTGACCAGGCCCGACCAGAACGCCACCGGCTTGACACGCTTCACACTCACCGGCGACAAATGTTTCATGCGCGACGCGTCGCCGCCGGCCGATGAGAGTGAGATGGGCGCGATTTCCGGCAAGATGAGACCGTACATATCGTACGAGTCAACCGCAAGCCGCTTCTTGCCAAAAAAATACGCGTGCGGATCAGGCGTTTGAAAATCGGTAAGCTGACAAATGCCTTCGTCCACCGCGGCAATCGTGAGATAGGGCGCTGCAGCGAGATTCCCTTTCACGCTGAAATTGACGGTCAGCTTCGTTTTCGGGCGAATCTCCTCCGGCACGTTGAGATCAACGGTCAGACGATTGGCCTCGTTGTTGATTTTGATCGGCACGACGCCGAAGGCGCGCGCCGGCGTGTTGCGCTCCAACTTTTCCGTCGAACGAATGAGATGTGCGGAAACGTAAGCGTTGGGCTTGCAAACTTCGGTGATCGGCATCGTGACCGTCGCTGTATTTTGCGTGAGCGTGACGACTTTGTAGCTCAAAATTTTCTCGCGCTCGATGGTGAGCAGAAGCTTGCCGGAAAAGGGCGCGCGCACTTGCACGAGCGCGTTCTCGCCCGGCAGATAGCTTTGCTTGTCCAAATCCAGCTCGATGCGATCGGGATGATCCATCGCCCAAGGTACGTAACCCCAGCCGCTGGCATAAAACGAAATCGAAGCCGAAGCGTTCGATTCCACCTCGCGCACGGTGACACGATAGCTGCCGTAGTCTTTCGGCACAACCATGAAACTACCCGGCCCGGCTGACGAAAGCATGGTGAATTTCTGCACCGCATCTTCGACTTGCTCGGAAACATAGCGATAGTAATTGCCCCCGGTGTTTTTGAGAATGCTTTGCCAATAGATGCGATACAACACGACTTCGATATTGCGTTTTGCCACAGGCTCGCCCGCAGGATTCACCGCGATAAAATCGATCTTGGTTTCTTCGTCGGGCTTGGCATAGCCCTCTTGCGCCTTGCGCAAGCCAACGTAAGTTTGATAAGGATGAATCGTCACGCTCTGATAGGCGCTGACGCCGCGGCCGGCCGGCTCGAAAACCGTCGTCGCTACCGTGCCGGTCAGCGAGGACGGCGGCGCGTAATCCGAAGGTATCGCATACTCGTAGGTGTATCTGCCATTCTCGTCGAGCGTCACATCGTCCAGCTCGACATTCTGCTTGGAAAAAGTTTTTTTCTCATCGGAAAAAACAAAGGATTTCCATTTTGCCGGCGAAAAGATCGTGGCCTCAATCTCGAGGTCGGCTTGCGTACGGCGGTTCGCTGCCGGCGGACCAAACAGCATCATCGCTTCCACGTCGATCTGCATCGTTTCGCCAACCGTGTAGGAATCTTTGTCAGTTGCGAGCTTGACCTTCATGCGATCCGGAATGAAATCTTCGACGTTGAACGCAGTGCGGCCAATCTCTTCTTCTTCGCCGACGATCAATTGCGCGAGATATTTGCCGGTGAGCACGTGCTCCGGCAGCAAGACGTTGAATTGAATCGCGCCCTGCTCGTTCAACGTCGTCCGCTGTTCTTCTAAAATCTTGTCGTCCGGCCCTTTCACGCGCAGCTTCACCGGGAAAGGCGCGGGTACGGCCAGATTTTCGCCGCGCACGACGCCGGCCAGAGGCGCGATCTCGCCCGGGCGATACACGCCGCGCTCAGTATAAAGAAAAACGTCGTAACCACGCTCGAGATACGGCATGCCGCCAACGTCGAAATCCGCGGTCGGAATCTGCCGCCGTTGCATCTCTAAAAAGCACAGATCGTTTCCGACGGAGGCCGTAATGAGATAAGGGATGAATTCCTCGGTGTATTTGGCCACGCCCTTGAGCTGCGCGAGGCCTTCAGGATTGGTGCGCGCCGCCAACAGGAGCTGATTGTTCCGGCTGAACAACTGCACCTCGGCGTTCGACACGGGCTTCAAATCCGCGAGGGAGTTCACCCACACCCAAAGATCATCGCCGGCTTTTTTCGCGAGGAGGCCCATGTCCGTCGCCATCACCCATTTCGTCGCGGTGCGCCAGCGGTTCTCGTTGTCGCGCGCGGTGAATTTAAAAATTCCCAGCCGCTCGCCGGCCAGATACTGGCGCACGTCGATCGGGGTAACGACTTCTTCATTGGCGATTTTTGTGGTGACGATCTGCGTGCTATGAATCTGCCGGCCCAAGGCTTGCAAATTATAGCCATTGCGTCCGTAATAATAACCATCGCCTTCTTCATCGTCGTAGTAATAATAGCCGCCGTTGCCGGAAGCCAAATTGGTGGAGTTGAGCAGATATACCAAATTATTGGCGTAAACTTTTTCCACTTCAAGACTGACCTTGTCGATGTTGATGGTCGAAAGCCCGAGATTGAGGTTGCCGCTTTTGGTGAGATAAAACCCCTCGCCGACAAAATCCACCTGCGGTGGGATTTCCTCTCTAAGAAACGTCACCGCCGTGGAATATTGGCGCTTCAGCGGCGAGCCATCGATGGCACGCAAGCCTTCACGTATCGCCAATTGATAGGCTTCGCCGACGCTGAAATTTCCCTGCAGGTCGAGGTAATGATGCGAGGCCACCACCTCAAATTGAACTGCCGGCTCGACCGTGATGAACTCCTTCGCCTTTTCGAGGTTGATCGGCAAATTGAATTCGATGCGAAGATAGCCGCGCGCGGGTGTTGTCAAACGCGGCAGCGCGCGTTCCACGATCAAATCTTGTTGCCGCGGCAGCGTAATCGGCTCGACAAACTCGCGTTCCAAGCCGAGATTGCCGCCAATGCACGGCAAGCCGGCAGCAATTTTGAGCCGAATATTTTTGTCTTGTTCTTTGCTGCGTTTTGCGCCTTCAGCCACCAGCGCCATAATGTTCGCGGCAGCGCTCGTATTCAACTTGAAAGGAATCTGGCCGCCGTCCTCGTATTCAATGGCAATCGCTTTGGCCGCTTCTTCCGGATTGACTTGATAGTTGAATTCAATCGAGGCGGCGAGGTTGGCGGTTTCGTTGCTTTCCGGCGTGAACTGGAAATTCAGCGCGGCGCTGTTCACGCGAAAGCGCGGTGTGTGAAAAGAAAATTTGCGCTCGCCGTGCAGCGTGTAGCCGGAGCCGGCCGCGATGCTCGTGGAAATCTCCACCGTATACTCGGTTGAGGGCGCCAGCAACGTCTCCGGATAAAACCTGATCTTGTTTCTGTCCGTCCATTGAAATTTGCCGGGAATGGGCGGCGTAAAAGTAATTGGCGCGCTGTCGAGTTGTCTATTCAGCAGCGAATCGTTCACGAGCTCTTTGGTGAATGTGATCGTGAAATTCGTGCCCGGTTGAACTTCGTCGGCCGGCGCAAATGATTCCACCTTCACCGCCGGCCTGCCGCCTTCGCCCAGCGTGAAATAGAAAACGCCGTAAGCAAGAAGCGCCGAGGCGATGCCGATGGTAAAGTAGACCAGCGGCGGCTTGAATAAACGTTGGAGCAAAGATAGCGGTTGATTGACAGCCGGCGGCTGCGTCGATTCTTGGGAAGAATCGGGGGTGATGATTTCGCTCATGTTTTCCTCCTTACCGGGGTTGTCGGTAATGGTGACTAGCGGTTTTGAAAGTTATTCAAAATCGGTTGTTTTCGTCGTTTGCCAGCAAGAAGCAAAAAATGACTGTGGATCGTAATAATACTTCTCAAGCTGGGCTTTGGTGTAGCACTCGAGATTATAGACTTTAAAGAAGCGCATCGGCGTTTTCGACGCCGGTTTCCAGGGTTGGGGGCGATGCCGCAAGATTTCAAAATGCAAATGATCGAATTGCCAGCCGTATTTGTTCAATTCCTTTTTCGTCATGAAGCGTCCGAGGGGTTGGTCAGGAACAACTGTGTCGCCGACGACAACCTTCACACCTGCAAGATGTTCATAAACTGTCCAAACCGTATCACGCGCGGCGTGCTCCACAATCACTTGTGCGAAGGGGCCATCCGTGCGTTGGCTGATGACGATGCCGCGCGCCGCCGGAAAAATCGGCTCATCGATATAATTGTCGCGCGGACGCATGAAATCGACCGCCGTGTGATAATGCGCCGGAATGCCGGGACGGGCTTTGCGCAGCAGTCCGAATTGGCCGATCTTAGTTAGCCGGACGTCTTCCCAGGCTTGGCGGTTTTGCACGCCGATCGGCAGAAACCATGAGCAAGTTTGTGCTGCGAATGCAGCAGCGGAAATCAAGAGGCGAATGCCATCATAGCATATCATGCGATGAAAATCGTTTGGCTGTCCCCATCCCTCACAGACAATTTAGTGAAGACGATAATCAATTAGGCAGGAGTTGACAACCATACTGGGATGGTGACGCAAGCAAATATAAGCAAATCTCTTGGCAATGTCAAGGCCGATTTTGCGCGTAGATGCGCGTAGAAAAAGCCGCGAATATTATTTTGATCTGTTGGCGCGAAACGAAATATAATGGAGATTCTTCCGGAATGACATCCTGTTCGTAAAAGTTCAGTCAACCACGTATTAAAATCCGTTGGATATTATGAATAAAAGCTACGGACTAAACGTTGTTCGCTGGATGCTTGCGTTATTTCCCCCCGATCGCATAAAGCGCGTTGTAGCTGCGCAAATAAAGCGTCCCGCCCGAAATCGCCGGCGAAGCCGACAGTCGTTCTTCCACGGTGTTCTGAGCGATGATTTCAAATCGTTTTCCCGCTTTCACGACCGTCACCATCCCGTCGGCTGCCGTCAGATAAATCTTTCCATCAGCATAAACCGGCGAGCCGCGATGGCGCTGGTTGTGCGTTCGTTCCATATAAAACTGTTCGCCGGTTTTGGCATCGAGACAGGTCAGCACGCCGTTTTCACGGCAGAGATAGACCAAGCCATTGTGAATCAGCGGCGAAGGCACGTCCGGCGTGCTGTCCGCCAGCTTCCAATGATAATTGGCCGTTGAGCTGGTGAGATCGCCTTGCGCGCCTTTGGGATTGATGCCGAGCACCGGGCCGTTTTTAGCGGAGGGAACGACCACGAGGCCGGGGCCGGCCACCGGTGAAGCGACAAATCTAAAATAAAGATTGTAATTGCTCGGAGGATTCAAGCCGCCACAGCGCCAAATCTCGCGGCCGTCTTTGAGATCGTGGGCGACGACGTAATCGGCGCCGTGCGTGATGAGAAACTCCTGATTGTTGAAACGATAAAGAAACGGCGAGGCATAAGAGTGCAGGCTCTCTTCGCGCGCGTCGGTTTGGCGGACATGTTTCCAAATTTCCCGGCCGGTGGCTTTGTCGAGCGCGAGCACGATCTGCTCGTTGGAGTGCAGAAGTTGCAAATAAAGCCGGTCGCCCTCGAGCAATGGCGAGGACGACATGCCGTGATACATGCTGAACGGTTTGTAGCGTTCTTGCAAATCGAATTTCCAGATTTCCTTGCCGTTGAAATCATAGCAAGCCAATAAGCCGGTACCCAACTTCACCCAAACATTTTTTCCATCGGTCGACGGTGAGGGGGAGGCCGCATTGCTCTCGTCGCGGCGAATGTCGTAATTGCCGCTGCCGAGCGTGTTTTTCCAGAGCACTTTGCCGGAGGTGCTGGCGCACAAAAAAACCAGCGACGAGCCTTCGGCAGAAGTGAGAAAAATTCTATCCTGCCAAACAATCGGCGTCGCCGGCGCCGGGCCGGGCAATTCCAAGCGCCACTTGATATTTTCCGTTTTGCTCCACTTGGCAGCAATGCCGGTTTCCGTGCTCGTGCCATCGTTGCGCGGGCCTCGCCAGCGCGGCCAGTTTTCCGCGCGGGCCTCGGCGAGAAGACCCAACACGATCGCGGCAACGCCGAAAGTCGCTTGCAATGGCTGAAGTTTTTGTCTCATTAGTAGAACTCCCTTTCGCTAAAATGTTCGCGCCGAATTTTGCATGGTTAGACGGTGAAATGGCTGAAGCTTTTCAAAAAAGACGCTTCGTCAAAAAATAGGTTCAAAGCCGGGCGGCCTCAAAATCATTAGAATTTTATTTGCATTTAACCATAAAATGACTTATTTTTAACAAAATGCAAGAACAATTTTAAACTGAAGCTCGTTGCCGATGCCGCGATTCTCTCGCCTCCTTGCCGCCCTTTTGTTTTCCAGCGTAATTTTCAACAATGCGCCGGCGCGATTTGCCGCGGCGGCGATCAAGCTTTTTTTATCAACAATGCCCGCCTGCTGCCGCAGGGCAAATGGATTCTCGCTTTGGAAAATCTTTATATCACCAAAACCGCGCTGCACGTTCATCCGGATTATCATCGCCACGGTCCTTATCGCAACGACAAGCCCACCGTTTTGCAAGACCAATCGCAATACGGCATTCAAGCGGTTTTGAATTATGGCGTCAGCGATCGCGTCATGGCCACGATCAGCGTGCCTTATGTTTTTAACCGCTTCACACAAGGCTTCGACAACTTTCAAATCAAAGGCTTGAGCGATCCGGAAATCCTTGTAATTGCCCATCTCGGTTCGTTTTTTGATGATGCCGTTTCGCTCGCGGCAACGGCCGGAGCGGGTTTGCCCTTCGGCAAAACCGACTGCTTCGATAATTATGGCTTCATGTTGCAGCCGCACGATCAGATCGGCACCGGCGCGGCGGCCGGCATTCTGGGAATTCAACTGAATTACCTCAACAATTTTGTGCCCATCTTTTTCGGCGCCAGTTTCGAAGCCAGCGGCACCAATAGCAGCGAGCTGCGGCACGGTGACGTCGTCCGCCTCAATTTGGCGGCGCAGCGCCGGTTTTCCGGATGGTTGCACGTGATCGCCGAATTGAACATGCGCCAAGCCGAGTATGATCTTCAAAGCGAAACTAAAATCGAGCACAGTGGCGGCACGACGATTTATTTTTCGCCGGGGTTCCGGCTCATGCTCGTGAGCGACCTCGCCTTTCGCGGGCAGGTGCAGATGCCGGTGGTTGAAAATCTGAACGGCGTACAAAACGAGAAAACCAATTTTCGCGCCGGCTTGGTTTGGTCGCTTTAATTGGTAGAATTGCCCAACCCGGATAAGCCTGGGCCAAAAAAGTTTCAAACCGCGAATGGACGCCAATGAACACGAATGAAAAATTCGCGTCTATTCGCGCGTATTAGCGGTTGATTTTTTTCGAAAGACCAAAAAAAATCACTCTTCAGAGACTTCGACTTCACGGCGGTTTATGTCGTTTCTCCGAAACAAAATTTTTCCGATCTCGCTGTTGTTGATTTTTGCGGCGACGCTCATCGCGCCGCATGCGGCCACATTTCTTCCGCAGCAAGCTGATTCTTGTGGCATGGGCTGCGTTGGCGTTTGTTGTTGCGAGCCGGCACAAGCCAGTTCGCAAAGCTGCCAACCAGCATCGCTTTCGTCGTCCATACCGGTTTGGACGAGCTGCCAACCCTTTAAACCCGCCATCGCGTCGAGCCTGCCGTGGCACGTGGATTTATTTCTCGACGGCGGCTCCTGGCTATCCGCGCCATGGGCTTTCGAAGCTGTGTTTGCCAACCTGCAATCCTCACCGTTCGCCAGTCTCGTCATTCCCCCGCCCGACGGCCCTCCGTGGTTGTGTTAATTCAAAAATCGTAACTATTCTGGTACAAAAAGATTCTGTCATTCTGGAAGAATCCTGTTCAGGCCAAGTACAGTGCTTGATCCCAACAAGCCTGCCCTGCCGCAGGCCAGGGATCGTTCCACGCCTGCCCCGCCGCAGGCCAGGGATGACATCCTAAATAATCGGCAAAATAATTTAACGCTTTTAATTATTTTGTCGGTAAATCATTTTGTCATTACTTTCTGTGAAAAACCTGTTACGGAGAATTTTTATGCGATCTCTTCGCCTTTTGGGCATTGTCATAACGGCTGCGCTTTTGGCGCAAGTTCCGGCGTTTGCCTGTTCGGTCTGCCGCTGCGGCGACCAGAGCTTTTTCCTCAACAACGCGCGCCTGCTCAACTCCGGGCGCCTGCTCTTTGCCGTCGAGCATTTCAACACGCGCAAAAGCGCGATGGCGGCGCATCATGACGAACACGAACATGGCCTCGGGCTGGCGAAGCTCTCTTCACCGTTCGGCATTCAACATGGCGATGGGCTGCAATCGCTGGTGCAAAACTCGGTGCAGCTCACGCTCAAATACGGTTTGAGCGGCCGCTTTGCGCTGATGGTTTCGGCGCCTTACACCTTCAATCGCATTTCCGCTGAGGGCAGCGCGGAAACCACCGACGGCCTCGGCGATCCGGAAATCATGGCCATGGCGCACTTGTTGAGCTTTGCCAACGGCGCATGGCAACTGCAAGGCGTCGCCGGCAGCCGCGTGCCGCTCGGCAACTCGGAGCAAAAGAATGCAATCGGCGAGCTTCTCGAGCAACATCTGCAAACCGGCAGCGGCGCTTGGGCCGGTATTTTCGGCACGCAGCTTTTGCACGCCTCCGGCAGCGTGCCGCTGTTTTTGAGCGCGAGCTATCAGGCCAACGGCGCGAATGATCAAGATTTCACCTACGGCAATGTTTTTCGCTTCAATGCCGCGGCGCAAAAAGCTTTGTTCAATCCGGTGGAGGTGATTGTCGAGATCAACGGCCGCACCGCGGATTATGACGACGCCGCCGGCGAAACCGACCCCAACAGCGGCGGCACCGTGGTTTATTTCTCTCCCGGCTTGCGGCTGCGGCTCGGCGGTGCCTTGTCGCTGCGCGGCCAAGTGCAAATTCCGGTGGTGGAAAATCTGCACGGCGAGCAGAACGAAAAAGTGAACGTGCGCACCGGCTTGGTGTGGACGTTGTAATCGCAATGAGCTTGAAATGCAAAATTAGAACAAGTTTTTAACCATGGAGTCACTGAGAAAGCGGAGCTATACTCGGTAAGGGTTATTTTGTATCGTCATTGCGAGCGTTTCTCAGCGAAGCAATCCTTTGAAAACCAAGAGACTGCGTCCGTAGGATTGCTTCGGCAAAAAAACGCCTCGCAATGACTGTAGTTTTATTCCTTAAACGAATATAAAACGGAGAAAAGTCTTTCTCCGTGTTGCTCTGTTTACTCCGTTTCTCTGTGGTAAAAGCGCCATAACTATTTCTACATAGCGCATTAGAGCTCATGCCCGCTAAACACACGAAAAACGCGAAAAGCTTTTTTAGTGTATTTCGTGTGTTTAGTGGGCAACGCGAGTTGATCTGACTAAGTAGAATTATTCAAGTACAAAAAAGATGTTGTCATTCCGCAGGAATCTTTCTCATTTCAAGCACTTTGCTTGTACGAAAAAGGATTCTTCCAGAATGACATGTGAGTGGAGACTGTATACTCGACGGTTTGAGGCAAGGCTTCGCTGGATTCTTAAGGAGCTTCTTTGCAAAAGCCATGATGATGAAAAAAAGTATTTATTTCTTGCTCGGATGCTTCTTGTGGTTGTCTCTTTTCAGCGCTGCTGTGGCGCAATCGGACGGCGGCGTTCGAGCCATCGAACAGCAGCGCCGTGAGAAGGATAAATCTTTTCTAACTGAAAAAGACTCACCCCTGCCGGACAACGCCAAGAAAAATTTCCGCGGTCTGCCTTACTTTCCGGTGAATTTAAAATATCGATTCGAAGGCGGGATCGTTCGTCACAGACAAAGCGAAACTTTAGACCTCATCGCCAGCGACGGCCGCGAAAGAAAAACGCTGCGTTATGGCTATTTCGAGTTCAATCGCGAAGGCAAAATACACCGTTTGCAGGTTTATAAATTGCTCGATCTCGTGCCAAAGTATCGGCATTTGCTCTTCATTCCATTTATGGATGCCACCTGCGGCCGCGAGAGCTATGGCGGCGGCCGTTATATCGACTTGGAGGAGCGCAGCGACAACCACTACGTCGTCGACTTCAATCTCGCTTACAGCCCGTCTTGCGCGTATGGCAAGAAAGACTACAGTTGCCCGATTCCGCCGGCGGAAAATCGGCTGACGACGCGCATCGAAGCCGGCGAGAAAAATTGGATATATTGAACACGCCATTTTTTTCCGCTTCTCTTGAAAATTGCCTTGACAAATTCCGGTCATTTTGCTTATCTTGATTCAAACGGAATAAACCGCTTCTTCGCAGCGTTGTGCTATGTTAACCAAATAACCGTGGTACAAGCCGAGGAGTTTTTGTTATGAATAACAAATTAAAACGATGTACGGCAGCCGGCTTGGTGGTCATCATGCTGCTGGTGGGTTTCGTTGCGGAATACACCCACCGCCATGCCGCGCCGTTCGACGGTCAAACGACCGTTGCCGATGCTAATAGCCAACAACCGGACAAATCCGCCGGGCAACAAATTTCTCATTTTTGCTGGATTTGCCAACTGAACTCCGTTGCCGTCGAAATCGTGCCGGTTATTGAACTGGCGATTTTGACTGTGCAGCAGACGCCGGTATCTGTAAGTGAATTTGCTTTCCTCTCCTCCACCCGCTTCGATCTCTCGCTTCATCGCGGTCCTCCCGCTTTTCTTGCCTAAAATTCCTTTAAGCTTTCTGTGAAAAACGCCATCGCATTTTAGCCCGCCGTCTCGTCGGGTTAAGCGGCTATTATCGTCTTTGTGCTAAATAAAGCGCATTGGCTATTTGCATTGGTGCGTACTCATTTCACTTGCGCATCAGCGCTGGTCAATTGCTGCGTGTGCCAAAGATAAATCCATTATCACGGAAAGCATTTTAATCCGCTTCATCGGCTCTATCCGCTTACTCATTCTGCTGTAAACGGGTTTACCCGGTTGAGCGGATAAAGCCTATTCCTATTAATTGTTGAGTAAAACGTTATGTCTCAGGTCAAATTTATTTTTGGCGTGTGTTGCATTATGCTGGCTGTTTTAATCGGCGGCGCTGCCGCAGAACAGAGCGACAGGAAAATTCGAATTTACGGCAGCGTTTTCGACAAAGAAAACAAAACACCGCTGTTGGGCGCCAATATTTTCATTCTCGAATTAAAGCGCGGCAACGTCACCGACGAAAAAGGAAATTTTAGTATCGCTAATCTCGCCGCCGGACGCTACACGTTGGTTTGCCGTTTGCTCGGCTACGAAGAAATCCGCCGTGCCGTCGTTATTGCCGAAATGAATATCAAACAGGATTTTTATTTGAAAGCCAATCCCATCGAATTAGGCGCGGTGAAAGTCGATGCGGAAAAAGACCAGCAGAATCTCACCGAAGCCAGTCAGTCGCTCGAAATTTTAACGCAAGCCGAATTGCAAAAACATCGCGGCCAAACGCTTGGCGAAACATTGAAAGAAATTCCCGGCGTGACGGTTTTGCAAACCGGACCCGCGATTGCGAAGCCGGTGATTCGCGGCTTGCACTCGCAGCGCATACTCGTGCTCAACGCCGGCGTGTCGCAAGAAGGCCAGCAATGGGGCGGCGAGCACGCGCCGGAGATCGATCCTTTTTCGCCGGCGCGCATCGAAGTGTTGAAAGGCGCGGCGGGTGTGCAATACGGTTCCGGCGCCATTGGCGGTGTGATTCGCATCGAGCCGCGCGCGTTGCGTGCGTTGCCCGGATTCGGCGGTGAGCTTTCGCTGAATGCGTTTTCCAATAATTTGCAAGGCGCCGGATCTCTGCTGCTCGAAGGCGGTTCGGCAAAACTTCCCGGACTCGGTTGGCGCGTGCAAGGCAGTTTGCGCCGCGCCGGTGATGCAAAAACGCCGGACTATCACGTTCTCAACTCCGGCTTCGATGAGCGCGATTGGTCAGTCGCTACCGGATATAACACCGACCGGCGCGGCATTGAACTGTATTACAGCCACTTCGGCACGAAGCTGGGAATTTTTCGCGGCTCGCACATCGGCAACGTGACGGATTTGCTGCGCGCTATCGAACGCGAGCAGCCTTCGAGTATCAGCGGTTTCAGCTACGACATCAATGCACCGAAACAAAATATCGCGCACAACTTGTTGTCGCTCAAAACGCGCGCCGAGTTGGGAAATCTCGGGCGTCTCGAAATGCAATATGGCTGGCAGAAAAATCATCGGCAGGAATTTGACGCGCATGCGCCGTTTTCTTCCCAGCCGCCGGCGTTTCCCACGTTCGATCTGGTGCTCACGACTTACACGGCGGATGTCACGTTCCAACATCAACCGGTAAAAAATTTCTTCGGCAAAGTCGGTGTGAGTGGCATGCGGCAAGGCAATGTTTTGGAAACTAGCCGCAGTCTGCTCATCCCCAATTTTCGCGCGTACAGCGGCGGTGTTTTCGCCATTGAAAGCTGGGTCACTGGACCTTGGACTTTGGACTTCGGAGGACGCTATGATTATCGCTGGTTCAAAACGTTTCGCCGCCTCGATGAAAAAGTCGTCGAGCAAATTCATGACTATAGCAATGTGACCGGCGTGGTGGGCTTGATTTATCAATTTGCGCCGCAGTGGTCGATTGGCGCGAACCTCGGTTCGGCATGGCGGCCGCCGAGTCTCAACGAATTGTACAGCGACGGGGTGCATCACGGCACGGCGCAATTTGAAAGCGGTGATTTGAATTTGCGGCGCGAGCGCAGTTTCAATATCGATTTAACGCTGCGACAATCGAGCGAGCGCAGCCGCGCCGAAATCAGCGTTTACAACAATCGCATGCGCGGTTTCATTTTTCTCTTTCCCGATCCTGAGCCGACGCTGACCGTGCGCGGCGCGTTTCCGACGTTTCGTTATCAACAGGCCGAAGCGCGTTTGCGCGGATTCGATGGCGCCGTGGAGTATCAGCTTTCCGACCTGTTGCAATTGGGCGCCGCCGTTGCCGTGGTGCGCGGCGACAATCTCGATACAAATGAGCCGCTGTTCCAAATGCCGGCGGATCGCCTGCGTCTTTCGACACATTGGCATCTGCCGGATTGGGGCCGGTTGGCCAACACGTTTATCGAGTTGAATGGCGCATTGGTCAAACGCCAAACGCGGTTTCCACAAAATGCAGATTATGCCGAGCCGCCGCCCGGCTATTCGCTGTTGGATATCAATTTCGGCACGGAGTTTAAATTTGGCGGCCAGCCGTTGCGCTTCAATCTCAGCGTGCAAAACGTCACGAATAAAACGTATCGCGACTATTTGAGCCGGTTTCGTTATTTCACCGACGACCCCGGCCGCAACGTGGTGATGCGTTTGCAAATTCCGTTTGGATCGTAACGCAGACTGCCAGTCTGCGATGAATATTTCACGCAGTTTATTTAACTTTAAGGAGCAACACCCATGAACACCTTCATCAAAAAAGCCCACTGGCTTCTCATGCTCACCGCATTCGCGTTGATCGCCGTCACCGGATGCGAAGACAATCCTGCCGATCCCGGCGACGATAACGAGCAGGAACTGATCACCTCCGTCACCTTGAATTTGACCGAGCTCGACGCGGCGGGTAATCCCACCGCGACAACCGTATCGGTGAATTTCAAAGATCCGGACGGCACCGGCGGCGTCGCCCCCACTATCGGCTCGCTGACTTTAAAAGCCGGCAAAAATTACAAAGGCACGATTGCGCTTCTCGATGAGACGAAAAATCCCGCTGAAAGCATCACCGCCGAAGTGAAAGCCGAAGCCGAAGCGCATCAGTTTTTTTATACGGCGAAAGACGGTGCGGTTGGCCGCCTCGCGGTGACGATCACCGACAAGGATGCAAACAATCGCCCCGTGGGTTTGGAATACACTGTCGCAATTTCCGCCGGCGCAAATGCGACCGGCAAGCTCAACGTCGTGCTCAGCCACTACGATCCGGCCTCAAAGAAAGACGGCGTGACGCGCAGTGACGAGAGCGATATCGACATCGACTTTACGGTGAATATTGCCAACTGAGTTAAAAGGGCTAAGTCCGACTTCACAAACTCATTTTAAGATCAAAATGACGACTCAAATAAACGCTGCGCTTCTATCTTATCGTTTGAGCGCCTTCAATCTCGACGCCATCGGCTTTTCCGCTTCGACGCTGTGCGCGATTCATTGCGCGCTGACGCCGCCGCTGTTGACCGCGCTGCCGCTGCTCGGGTTGAATTTTCTGGCGCATCCGGCGATTGAATCGGCGATGATCGTGTTGAGCCTGATCATCGGCTTGGCCGCCTTGCTGCAAGGCTATTTTAAGCATCATCAAAAATTATCCGCACTCGCGGTTTTAATCGCCGGCTTTACGGTGATTTTGTCCGGACACTTGCTGATGCCGGAGCCTTATGAAGAGTGGGCGACGCCCCTCGGCGCGTTGCTGGTTGCCGCCTCGCATTTTTTCAATTGGCGCTTGTGCCGGCATTGTCAAGTGTGTCATCCAAATTAAGGCTTGAATTTATACAAACCCATTTGGCTCTTAGCCATGTTAAAAAAAATTACCGTCTATTTTCTTTGCGCCCTTGTTTTGGCGCTGAGCCTCGCGAGCCTTCATGCGCATTTGCCGCTGCGCTCGCCGGAGTTGTCGTTGGTTCATTCCTCTTTGACAACTTTAGCCGCGCCATGCCATCTATGTTGGGCGCAGGCCAATTTCAACAGTGACAATAGCAGCGCGTTGCTTGCGGCGACTGTCGTATTCCCCGCTTCTTTTCTCGCCATTCGCGCCGCCTCTTCGCCGCTTTCTGTTTTTATTGTCTATTCGATTTCTCCGCGCGCGCCTCCTGCATAAAAGGCGAAGTCGGACTTGGACACAACGATTTTTCAAATTTGTTAAATCGTGCAGTCCAAGTCCGACTTCACTCAGGTCACTCTTTTTCCAAATAAAAATTTACCATATACCTCCTGCTAAAAGTTCGGCAGGTTAAACCGCATGAAGATGCTCCCATGATTTTCATTTCGGCGAGGACGCTGGGTGAAATCGCGGCTTCGTGTTGGGACGATCTGCCGGAACTCCCGTTGTGATTCAAAACTGGAGAAAAGTATAAATTTCAGCACAGTGAAAAAAACGAGACCCTGATGAAAAACTTCACTCTTTTTAGTGCGGCAGCGATCCTCGTTCTTGCAAGTTTAACCTCGGCGCAACAAGTCTTTCCGCCGCCGCAAGAGCGCCTGCGGATGAATGCTTTAGCCATTACCGCGCCGATCAACATTGACGGCAAGCTGGCGGAAACAGATTGGTGGCGCGCCGCGGCGACAAAAAAATTTCGCCAAGCCGATCCCAAACAAGGCGAGGCCGCGACGTTCGACACCGAAGTGCGCTTGTTGTTTGATGAAAACAATTTGTACGTCGGCGCGATTTGCCGCGACACGAGCGGCGCGCAAGGCGTGCGCGTGCCCGATCTGCGCCGCGATTTCAACTATTTCGAGAACGACGTCTTCGGTGTGACGTTCGATCCGTTTCGCGATCAACGCAACAGTCTCGCGTTTCAAGTCAATCCCAACACCGTGCTCGATCTCACCGCCAACACCGATTTCGCGCAGGCCGAGGCCGACCGCCAAGTCATCAACCTCACGCGCTTCTCGGTGTTCTTTCCGGAAAAGCGGCAGTTCTTTTTGGAGAACGCCGGCTTGTTCGATGAACTCGGCAGCAGCAGCACGATCAAGCCGTTCTTCGGCCGCCGCATCGGACTCGATCCTTCCGGTCTGCCGATTCCGATTGATGCGGGTTTGCGTTTGACCTCGCGCAGCCCGCAGCGCACCGCCGGCGCGCTGCTCATTCGACAGCGCGGCAATGAGAATAATCCCGCGAGTCATTTTCTCGTCGGCCGTTACTCGCAAAATGTCGGCGCGAAAAATCGTCTCGGCGGACTCGTCACCTACCGGCATGATGAAAGCTTTCGGCAAAGCGGCGCGGTGCAAAATCTCGTCGCGAATGTCGACGGCTTGTTTCGTCTCACGCGCACACTCACCGCGAGCGGCGTGCTCTCGCGCTCGTGGACGGAAGGGAGAAGCGGCGACGGCTACGCGAGTCACGTGTGGATTTATAACGACGCGAATTGGGGCTACGTCGGACATTATCAAGCGTTCATCACTTCAAACTACAATGCCGCCGCCGGTTTTGTCACGCGGCAAAATTTGATCGTGACCAGTCCCGCGGTGACGTTGGATTGGCGTCCGCAGTGGAAGCCAAGTTTCGTGCGCAGCTTCAAGCCCGGCTTCACGATGTTCGCTTATCATCGCGCTGCGGACGGCAAATCGCAGGAGGGTTATTTGAGCCTGCGGCCGATCCGCCTCGCGTTGCAAAACGGCGGCGAGCTCGTCGGCTATGTGCGTCCGGAGTGGCAGCGCTTGGAAGCGGAGGAAGTGAAATTTTTTCGCCCATTCGGCGTCGAGCTGCGCGCCGGCGCATACAACGACGTGCGCTACGGCCTCTCGTTCGCTTCGGATAAATCGCGCCGTTACGCCGGCAGCTTCGAAGCCAGCGGCGGCGGCTATATCGACGGCCGTTTGAACACGGTGAAAATGTCGGGAAAAATTTCGCCCTCCCCCTCATGCCGCGTTGACGGTTGAATATGAATTGAATCGCGCCAGCCATCTCGGCGCGCGCAGGGAGAGCAAAACCACGCATCTGCTCGGCCCGGAATTGCGCCTCGCACTCAACCCGCGCGTGCAGCTCACCGGATTTTACCAATACAACTCGCTGCGCGCGCTCGGCAGTTGGAACGCGCGCTTCGCGTATGAGTTCGCGCCGCTGTCGTATCTCTATTTGGTTTTCAACGACTCGCGCTCGACGGATCAAATCGCGAATCCGATTGCCGCGACGCAGCAGTTCATTCTCAAAATGAGTTATCAATTCGAAATTTAACTGTGAACTGTGAAGTCGGACTTGGGCTTAACCTGCTGCCCAAGTCCGACTTCGCCCCAACCTTCGACTTCGCCCCAACCTTCGGAGGAAGACATGTTAGAAGCTCTCAATCTCACCAAACGCTACAACGGCACGGTCGCGCTCGATGATCTCAATTTGAAAATCGAGCCCGGTGAAATCTTTTGTCTGCTCGGCGCGAACGGCGCGGGCAAGACTACCACGATCAATCTCTTTCTCAATTTCATCGCGCCCGATGGCGGCGCGGCGAAGATCAAAAATCTCGACGTGACGCAGCATCCGCTCGAAACGAAAAAGTTTGTCGCCTACATCCCCGAGCAGGTGATGCTCTACAAAAATCTCACCGGCTTGGAGAATTTGGAATATTTCAGCGCGCTGGCCGGACATGAGAATTATTCGCGGAAAGACTTTTTGAATTTCTTCGGACAGGTCGGCTTGCCCTCGGATGCCGCGGACAAGCGCGTGTCGACTTATTCCAAAGGCATGCGGCAGAAAGTCGGCATCGCCATCGCGCTGGCGAAAAATGCCGAGGCGCTGCTGCTCGACGAGCCGACTTCGGGACTCGATCCCAAAGCCGGCAACGAATTTTCCGAGCTGCTCAAACGCATGAGCGGAAACGGCGTGGCCGTGTTGATGGCAACGCACGATCTCTTCCGCGCCAAAGAATGCGGCACGCGCGTCGGCATTATGAAACACGGCAAGCTCGTCGCCACGATCGGCGCTGAAGAAATCGGCCACACGGATTTGGAGCGGGTTTATTTGGAGCATATGCGGGAGTAAAGCGCAGAGGGCATAGCGCACGGCGCAAAGCGTGAAAGCGTTACACGTTTCATGTTACACGAAAACTTTTACAGGAGAAAATCATGACCACCACCATCGCCAAAAAAGAATTCACCGAAATCTTCCGCGACGGACGCTTTCGCTGGATCGCCGGTGTGCTGCTGCTCATGCTGCTCGTTGCAGCAATCACCGGTTGGAATCAAGCGCAGGAAACCAAGGCCGAGCGCGAGGCGGCTGCGAAAATGGATGAGCAAACGTGGCTGGCGCAAGGAAACAAGAATCCGCATTCGGCGGCGCATTTTGGGCATTCTGCCTTCAAGCCTGCCGCTGCGCTGTCGTATGTCGATCAAGGCCTCAATGCGTATCTCGGCGTCGCCATCTGGCTCGAAGCGCATTATCAAAACTTGTCGAGCCATCGCCCGATTGAAGACAAGACCGCGCTGCAACGCTTCGGAGAATTGACCTTGGCGTGGACGCTGCAATATCTCGTGCCGCTGCTCATCATCCTTCTGGCATTTTCAGCGTTCGCGGGTGAGCGTGAACGCGGCACATTGCGCCAGCTTGTGAGTCTCGGCGTGCCGAGCCGGAAACTCGCATTGGGCAAAGCGCTCGGCGTGGCCGCAGCGTTGGCGCTCGTGTTGATTCCCGCAACGATCCTCGCCGCCGTGCTATTGGCGGGATTGCGAACCGGCGAGAGTTTCGGCGAAGCGGCTTTGCGTTTTATCACCTTGAGCGGAAGCTATCTGTTGTACTTCGCCGCGATTCTCGGCCTCAGCCTCGCCGTTTCAGCGAAAGTCAAATCCTCGCGCGTCGCGTTGCTGAGTCTCCTCGGCTTTTGGCTGATCAGCAGCCTGCTCGCGCCTCGCCTCGCTTCCGATTTTGCCGAGCGGCTTCATCCGAGTCCGGCGGTGAGCGAGTTTTGGAGCGCGATCAACAAAGATATGCAAGAGGGCATCGACGGCCACAATCCTTCCGATGAACGCAACAAGCAACTTCAAGCCAAAATACTGGCGCAATACAACGTCAAAGAGCTGAAAGACCTGCCGGTGAATTTCGCCGGCATCGCGCTGCAAGAGGGCGAGGAGTACGGCAATCAAATTTTCGACAAGCACCACAGCCGCTTGTGGGCGCTTTATGGAAAGCAAGCCGGCGCGCAACAATTCGCGAGTGTGATTTCGCCGCTGCTCGCGGTGCGCAATGTCTCGATGGGACTCGCCGGCACCGACCTGTATCAGCATCGCCATTTTGCCGAGCAAGCTGAAGCGCATCGCCGTAAAATCGTCAAGCTGTTGAATGAAGATATGACGCGCAACGCCGGCACGCAGGATTACAACTATCTTGCCGATCCGGCCTTGTGGAGCAAAGTGCCGCAGTTCGAATACGCGCCGCCGAGCTTGGGCTGGGTGCTGGGAAATCAATTCGGCAATCTGTTGATTTTGGGATTGTGGTGCGCAGCAACGGCATTCATCGCCGCGCGCGCGGCGGGCAAGATGCGGGTGGATTGAGGCGAAAAAGCAAAGGCAAAACTATTTCGGGCAAAACTATTGAATGGTTTTCCCAAAATAGTTTTGCCATTCATGTATCACCTGAATTTTGCACCAAATTGGCCAAACCCGTAATTAGCACGGCATTAAGTGCTGTTTCGGTCCACCCATTGGGTGGTGCAAAAAATTTTTTGCACTACGATTCTGCCCAATAAATCCGAGGATAAAATGCAAATTGGCTGTTTTATCGTGCAAAATTCAGGTATCAACTTCCCCCAAACTGTCATTCCGTAGGAATCTTTTTGATTGCTTGAGATTGTTCTCGGTCGAAGAAAGATTCTTCCAGATGACATTCGCAAGGCATTCACGAACAACGCCGTAGGCGTGCCATGTTTATAGTTGGAGTTCCATTGAACGATTTGAACTCCGAAGGAGTAACATGTTTTGTTGATGCAATTTGAGCGGTCATAATTGCACCGGCGCATTTTTACATGTCGCTCCTACGGAGCTTTGGCAATGAGAGAACACAATGGCTATAAACATTCCACCCCTCGCGGGGTTCACAACAAGATTTAAATTGTTTTGCCTTTCATTTATCAATTTTTCCCAAACTGTCATTCCGCAGGAATCTTGTTTAGCACTTGAGATTGTGCTCAATTCAAAAAAGATTCTTTCAGAATGACATTCTCCAGTTGACATTTATCAAAAAAGGAATCGAATCATGCTCAAACACATTCTGAAACACGACTGGCGCTTGCTCGCGGCGGACAAAGTGTTGTGGCTTGCGTCATTGTTGATCGTGCTCTGCGTGAGCTATGCGGTTTACAACGGCGCGACGCGCGCGGAGCGTTGGCGCAACGACGTCAGCCAACAAATTGCCAAAGCGCAAGACGGCATGCTCGAGCAAAAAAACATTGTCGAAGACATTCTCTCGGGCAGGAAATCCGCCGCCGACTATCCGTGGGACGGTTTGCCGAACAGCGTCCAGCAAGTGGCGACGCTGCCGCCCGGCCCGCTCGCCGCCTTCTCCGTCGGGCAAACCGATCTTTATCCGTATGCCACTTCCGTTTCCATGTTCAAGCGGCACGACAATGTGTTTACCAGATACCAAGTCGAAAGCCCGCTCAGCTTGCTCGCCGGCCGTTTCGATTTTGCTTTCGTGATCGTTTATCTCCTGCCGCTGCTCATCATCGCGTTGAGCTACAATTTGCTTTCGTCTGAAAAAGAAAACGGCACGCTGGTGCTCGCGCTCTCGCAACCGCTCAGCTTGCGCACGTTGATCACCGGCAAAGTGCTGCTGCGTTTGGCGCTCGTGCTCGGCCTTGTCGTGCTGCTGTGCGTGCTGGGATTTTTTGCGAGCGGCATGCGCTTCGATGAAGATGGCATGCTCGGACGTTTCAGCTTGTGGGTGATGATCGCCGCCGCGTATGCGATGTTCTGGTTCGTGCTCGTTGCCGCGGTGAATGCGCTCGGCCGCAGCTCGGAAACGAATGCCGCCGTGCTCACCTGCCTGTGGCTCATCTTCGTGTTGATCATCCCCGCGATTCTAAATCTCGCCGTGACGGCCGCGAGCCCGGTGCCCTCGCGCATGCAATATGTTTCCTCGTTGCGCGCCGCGGAAAACGCCGCCTCGCAAGTCGGCAACAAGCTTCTGGCGAGCTATTACAGCGATCATCCGGATTTGTCCGCCAACGGCGCCGCCGCCGTTCCGGAATGGGCGCGCAAATATTTTCTCGTGCAGCGCGAAGTCGGAGACAAAACCACGTCGATTCTGAGGGATTATGAATCACGCCTCGAACAACAACAAGCTCTGGTGCAAAAATTTCGTTTCCTCTCGCCTGCTATCATCGTGCAAGAAGCGTTGCATGAAGTCGCCGGCGCGAGCATGATGCGCCAGCGCCGCTTCGTCACGCAAACGCGCGGGTTTCTCGCTTCATGGCAAAACACGATCGCGCCCAAATTGCTCGCCGGCGCGCGCCGGCATCCGGCGGAGTACGACGCCTTGCCGCGCTTCGGGTTCGATGAAGAAAAATTCGGCGAGGTTGCCGCGAGAGTTTTGTTTGGCGTTTTTGCTTTGCTCGTGATCACCGCCGCGTTGATGGGCTGGAGCGTGTCTGCATTGCGGCGATATTCACCGGCGCAGTGAGAGAGCGAAGTCGGATTTGCGCTTAAAATTTTTTTGAAAACTCAAACGCTCCGGCGCGCAAGTCCGACTTCACTAAAAACGGAGAAAAACATGCGTTTTATTTTTTACTCGTTACTGTTCACGAATTTGGCATTGGCCAATGGCCCGCTTCCGCTTCCGCGCCTCAGCCGCCCCATCAAGCTCGACGGCGTGATTGACGAACCGGCGTGGCAAGCCATCGCGCCGCTGCCGTTGGTGATGTATCAGCCCACGTACAAAGCCGCGATGTCGGAGCGCACGGAAATTCGCGTCGCGTATGACGACGAGGCCATTTACATGTCCGGCAAGCTCTATCAGCGCAACGTCAAGGACATTCGCGGCAACTCGTTTTATCGCGACCGCTGGAGCGGCGACGACACGTTTGCGCTTGTGCTCGACACGTTCAACGACGACGAAAATGCGGTTTGGTTTTACACCAACCCATTGGGCACGCGTTTCGACAATGCGGTTGCCAACGACGCCAGCAACGGCAGCCGAGACACGAATAAAGATTGGAACACGCATTGGCAGGTTGCAACTTCGCACAACGATGAAGGCTGGTGCGCGGAGTTTCGCATTCCGTTTACGAGCCTCACTTTTCAAGACGACAACGGCCGTGTGGTGATGGGCATGATCGCCTATCGCTGGCTCTCCGTCGGCGAAGAGCGCTATGTCTTTCCCGACATTCCTCCGAAATGGGAACGCGGCGCAAACAAACCCTCCGTTGCACAGGACGTGCTTCTGGAGGGCGTCTATCGCCAGAAGCCGGTTTATCTCACGCCGTATGCTTTGAGCGGCGTCGATCAGCTCGCGCAGCTCGATCAATCGCAAACGGCTTATCGACTCGCGGCCGCGCGCACTGCGGAAATCGGATTGGATGCAAAATACAACCTCTCGCGCAATCTCACGTTCGACGGCACGATTAACACCGACTTCGCGCAGGTCGAGGCCGATGATCAACAAATCAATCTCACGCGCTTTTCATTGTTCTATCCGGAGAAGCGGCAGTTCTTTCAAGAACGCGCGGGCATTTTTGAATTTGGTTTTGACAATTCGAATCGGCTCTTTCACAGCCGCCGCATCGGTTTGGATGACCACGGCCAACCCATTCGCATTTATGGCGGCGCGCGCCTCGTCGGCCGCCTCAACAAATGGGATATTGGATTTCTCGACATGCAAACCGCGAGCAGCGGCAACACGCCCTCGGAAAATTTCGGCGTGCTGCGTTTGCGGCGGCAAGTGATCAATTCAAACTCGAATGTTGGCGGCATGCTCGCCAGCCGGATGGATCAGAATGGAAATTACAATCTGGCCTATGGCGCCGACGGTGTTTTTCGCCTTGCCGCGCAAAACTATCTCACTTTGAAATGGGCGCAAACCGTCGCTGCTGAAAAATCTCGTGCTGATTTCCTACAGAACAGCCGAGTGTATTTCAACGTGCAAAGCCGCAACATTCAAGGCTTCCGTTATGAGGCGTCGTATTCCCGCGCCGGCGCGGATTATAATCCCGGCCTCGGCTTCGAGGCGCGCCGCGATTTTACTTATGTGTGGAATAGTCTCGAGTATCAATGGTTCAAAAGCGCGTCGTCGAAATTCCGCCGTTTGTGGCTCGGCAATTGGGGCAACGTGTACACGCGCAACACCGATGGCAGCGTGGAATCAGCGTGGTTTCATCCGTTCTTGCGGCTTGAAGTGAAAGGAGGAGTGGTCGGCTTGATTTCAACGGAGCACAGTTATGAAGACGTGCTCCAGCCCTTTTTCTTATCGCAAAAGGATAATGTCGCAGTGCCGGCCGGACGCTATTGGTTTCACAACGCCTGGCTTTCATTTGCCCCGTCGGATGGCTGGTATTTCCGCCCCGTCATTACGCTGCGCGCCGGCAGTTTTTATGACGGCTCAAAAATCACCTTCAACACGAAAACGGGTTGGAATCTCTCTAAACATCTCGAATTGATCGGCAACTACGAGGTGAATTTCACACGCTTCTCCGAGCGCAATCAGGAGCTGACTTCGCACCTCGCGCGCTTGCGTCTGCAAAGCGCGCTGAACACCCAAGTTTCATTCAACGCTTTTTTGCAATACAACAGCGCCGCAGACGCGCTGAGTGTCAACGCGCGCTTGCGATATCATTTCACTGAAGGCAACGATTTGTGGGTGGTTTATAATGAAGGTTGGAATACAGACCGCGCTCCGTTGGCGCCGGCAAGCCTGCGGCTGCCACTCACCGGGGCGCGGGCAGCGATGATAAAGTATTCCCACGCCTTGACATTTTAAAAAGACGATTTGGAATCTCAGGAATCCTTGCATATATTGTGCTTGTTTGCCATGAACAAAAACGCAAATATATAGCAAAGGAGGATTGATGAACCGACGGCATTTCCTGAGAACCGCCGGCGCCGTTACGCTGGGCTTTGCCGGATTGCGAAGCTTCATCGGTTGCAAGGAAACACGTCATATTGGCTACGGCCCGCTGATTTCCGATCCCCAAAAGATTTTTGATTTGCCGAAAGGCTTTTCCTATCAGATCATTTCGCGTCACGGCCAGGAAATGAGCGCCGGCTTTCTCGTGCCGCATCGCGCCGACGGCATGGCCGCCTTTCCCGGTCCGAATGGCTTGACGTTGATTGTGCGCAATCATGAAGTCAACCCGGATGCAAAAGCAAGTGAAGGCGCTTTTGGAGAAAATTACGAATTGCTCGCGCGCTTGCAGCCTGAGGCTTTGTATGATGCCGGCAGCAATGGCAAGCCGGCGCTCGGCGGCACTACCACGCTCGTTTATGATACGCGCGTGCAGAAACTCACCAGCCAGTTCTTGAGCCTCACCGGAACTTTGCGCAACTGCGCCGGCGGCCCGACACCGTGGAATTCCTGGATCACTTGTGAAGAGATCACCGTGCGCGCCGATGCGAATTGGGCAAAAGATCATGGCTATGCTTTTGAAGTGCCGGCCACAGCCGAGCCGCGGCTTGCTCCACCTGTTGCGCTAAAGGCGATGGGGCGTTTCAATCACGAAGCGGTAGCCGTACATCCGACGACGAGCATCGTTTATCAAACTGAAGATAAAAGCGACGGCTTGCTCTACCGGTTTATTCCTCATCAACCGCAACGATTGGCAGAAGGCGGCAAGCTGCAAGCTTTGTGCATCGTTGACCAACCCAGCTTGGACACGCGCAATTGGGATGAACAGAAAGTCGCGGCTGGAACCGTGTTGCAGGTGAAATGGCTTGATCTCGAAGACGTCGAGGCGCCCAATGATGATTTGCGCCTGCGAGGTTTTGCGCAAGGAGCGGCGCGTTTTGCGCGAGGCGAGGGCGCATGGTATGGCAACGACGCGATTTACTTTGCCTGCACCAACGGCGGCCGCGCGAAGAAGGGACAAATTTGGCGATACATGCCAAGCCCGCATGAAGGCGTGTCCGCAGAGCAGAATGATCCCGGCAAGCTGGAATTATTCGTTGAGCCGAATGATGGCAACCTTGTTGACAATGCAGACAATTTAACGGTGGCGCCATGGGGAGATTTGATCGTTTGTGAAGATGGGAGGGACGAGCAGTTTCTGGTCGGCATTACGCGGAAAGGCGAGTTTTACAAATTGGCGCGCAATGCGATGCCGGGCAGCTCCGAGCTTGTCGGCGTCACCTTCTCGCCCGACGGCACGACGCTGTTCATGAACATTCAGCACGAAGGCTTGACGCTGGCCATCACCGGGCCGTGGCGAGGATAGTGGAGTTTCTTGCAAAAGAGCTTATCGCTAATGCGGATATTGTCTTGATAAGCTCACTCTGTTCAGGTTGATCTTTGGCGAGATGAATTTCATAATACCCCGACGTTTGCAGGAAAATAGATCGCTTCATGCCGTCCGATTCCAGTGGCGCGTCGAAGCTCATTTTGGCCCAGTCGCCGACTTTCGGCAAAATTTGATAGGAGTTGTCAGTCGCGCGCAGAAGCGTGGAAATATCGTTTCCATTCTGATCCTCCGCCGAGGTTAACGCCACTTCTTTCACTTCCGGAGCCGGCGACTGGCCGTAATCGATGGCGAGGTAGTCAATCGCCCAGAAACCCAGCGGTGGGTTCAGGCGAATCGTCAGCGTATCTCCCGTGACGCCGCTTAAGTCGAGCGGAATGGCGCGATCTTCGGTGATGAAAGGCCCGCCGCCTGATATAAACCCGCGCTGGCTCCACGCTTGGCCTGCTTTGACATGAACCTTTAACACATACAACTCCTCGCGCTCAACGAATTGAAGCAATTCGAATAACTCGGGTCCACCTTGGTTGACCGCCTCGTACCAACGATCAACAATTTCATTTCGTCGGTGTATTGCGTTTCTTCCACCTCATTCCGCACCAGCAAACGATATTTTCCCGCCACCGGTTTGAGATGCTCCAGCCGCGAATAGTCCGTCTTTTTCAAACCCGGACAAATCGCGCCGCCGTAAGGTTCGGCATCAAAGGTGTAATTCTCTCCATCGTAGGAATAAACAAAGGGACATGATTCTTTGGTCGCGATTGCGATGACGATGGCAATGCCAAAAATCCCGGCAATGACACCCAAGGTGGCGACGATGGACAAAACGGGATCCACTTTCTTGACGCGAGCGTAGAGGATGCGGTCAACATCAAGCTCAACTTTGTTGCCCTCTGCCGTCACACCGATGATGGAACGTTTGCTTTCCTCGAATTTCCCGCCGTTGGCGTCAAAGGTCGTGACGAGTTGTTGCGTGGCGGCTGCGGCAACGATTTCGGCGAGGTGTTGAGGCTTTTGCGACAACACCTCTGCTCGCGACATGGTTTCAGGTTTTGAAATGCGAATTTCATGAATTTCCTTGGCGCGTTTTTTAAAAGATTTGCCTCCTGCATCTTTGCCGATGATAACGCCGGCTTTCTCATCATAGTATCCCCCATCGTCGTCGAATTTGACCAATGTCTGATTGGACAAAATAACTTCGACCAGGCGTTGTCCCTTGGCCTGTTCCAAAGGGATCGTTAGCGGCTTGCTGGCGCGAAACTCGCTGATGGCAGCAACAGGGATTACAGAGTAGGTGCCTTCTACCGTTTTGCCGACAATGGCGGCAGGCTTTGTGCGATACCGGCCGCCTTTACGGTCAAATTTAATCACCCCACCGTCCAGCATGATCACATCGACAATTTTCTCCGTGGGGTTGGAAAGCTCCTCTTTAAAAACATTCACGGTTTTGGTGCAACCGAAGAGGTAGTTGAGAAATGCCAGGAGAACGATAACTGAAATGACACGCGAGACCATAGCTTGACCCTCCGCAAGAGTTTAGCCGCTTGAACAACTGTCAATTAACAAAAAATTCGCTTTTTAGAGAAGTGAAAAGCCGCCATCCGCAACAACCGTCTGGCCGTAAATCCAACGCGCCGCCGGGCTGAGCAGAAACATCACCACGTCGGCGATGTCTTCCGGCGTGCCGAGGCGCTTGGCCGGCGTGCGGCTGATGACTTCCTGGATCAACCGGTCAGCTTCCGGAAATTTTTGGATGGAGTCGGTTTCGACAAACCCACCGGTCACCGCGTTCACGCGAATGCCGGCCGGCGCCAACTCGACCGCCAAATAGCGCACAATGGATTCCAGTGCCGCTTTTGTCGGCCCCATCGCGCCTAATTGGGAACGGCGCGTAAACTGCCGAGGCTTGAAATCGCCACGATGTTTCCTTCTTTCATTAACGTCGTGGCTTTCTGCGTGCATAGCAGAAAGCCACGGGCATTGATGTTCATCGTCAAATCCCACTGATTCGGTTTGATCTCTTTCAGCGGCTTGAATGCGCCGAGCGCCGCGCAGTGGATGAGGCAGTCGAGATAATCGACGCTCGCTTTCACCGTTTCAAACAGCTTGTCGATTTCGTTGGGATAGAGCAAATTGGCCTTGGCGAGAATGCAGCGCGTGTTCTGCGCCTCGATCAATTGGCGCGTCTTTTCAGCCTCGGCGTCGTTTTGCAGATAATTGACGAAAATCGTTTGCGCGCCCGCAGTAGCCAAGCGCAATGCAATCGCCCGGCCGATGCCGCGCGAGCCGCCCGTCACGAGAGCAACGAGATTTTGGCTTTCCATCGTGCTCATGCGAATCTCACTTTTGCTGAAGCCGCTTGCGAATATATATCACCAAGCTTTCCACCGTCAACTGCTCGCGAATTTGGTTGGCATTCAATCCCTCGCCGAGGCTGCGAATAATGTCGTCCGGCTCGAGCTGCGGGCCGTGGCTCGGATCGATCGAGTTTGTGGCGATTTGCAGCCGCTGGTTGAAATGCTCCAAATCCTCCAAACCCAATCCGCCGGCGCCGAGCGAGGTGCCGAAACGAAACGGATTCAGACGGCTCGTATCGAGGCCGGCATCGTCCACCGCTGCTTTGGCCGCAATCACCGCGAACTTGCCGGCGCGGCACAACGTCTTCAATGATTTTTGATTTTCGACGAGCGGGTCGAGATCGCAATCCGCGAGCGGCAGCGACGCGGCAAATTGCGTCGGCAGGCTGGAGACATCGAACGCCGTGATGAGCGCCGCGGCGCTGTTGCCGGCAAAAATGTTCCCGGCGAATTTGCCGGCGCCGATTCCAAACGGCGACACGACACCCATGCCGGTTACGACCACGCGTCGTTCAGACATGCCGGCTCTCCTTCGCTTCGTTCACGCCGACCAGCTTCTCATCTTTCAGCCAAAAATCATAGACCGCTTCCACCCAAAATCTGGTTTTGGCAGGATAGAACTCGTCCGCTTCTTTCAAAGCAAAAGTCAGTTTCGCATTCGCCACCAGCCGCTCGGCTAAGTGAATCGTGCCGTCCATTTGCGCCGAAGCTTGATCCAGAGAAACAATCGTCGCGGTGATTTTCAGTTGGTCGCCGGGCCGGACCAGCGCGCGGAATTTGGCCTGGTCGATCATGACCGGCAGCGCCTTTTTCTTGAAATTAGTGGATACTTCCAACAGCGCGGTGCCGGCTTGCGCGAGTGACTCGATCAGCAACGCGCCCGGCATCACCGGATAACCGACGAAATGCTCCAAAAACACGTCGTCGGACAACGCCACGTTTTTGATGGCGATAATTTGCTTGTTGGCCTCCAAGCGCAGTATGCGGTCGATAAATAAATAGCGCATGCTCTCGTTTCGAAATAAACTGCAGTAAATTCCGGCGATTGCAACGTTGATATACGACGCGATCAGATGATATTGCACAGCCGGTCAAACGCGAAATGATAAAAGTATGTTTGTTAATTCAGGATGGGATGAAGGCGGTGGCTCAACTCGAACGCATATTAGTTTTGGTCAATGCCAACCACCAACAAAGTGTAAAATTGAATGAGCGATAATGAGCACAAAAGGAATTTTAAAGATTTTATTTAAAACCTCAACCCCAAATCCACAAAGCCGCGGATGAATTTCATCGTGTCGCCGTGAAAATTTTCAACCGTGCTGCTCAGAAAAAAACGCCGGATGAGATTGGCGTCCAGCCGCAAGCGTTCCCACGGATTGGATTGCGCGGGCGCGCCGTTCCCCATGCGATAGATATAAGCGCCGCCGCCCAACGTCGCATAAATCACCCCGAAAAAACTGCGCGACAAATCGAGGCCGGGATAATAGCCGGTGGAAAGTCCGCTGCTAAAATAAGCATTGCTCAAGTCGAGCGCGCTGGCGCTCATCCGGCGCCGCCACTTGCGATTGAAGGCGATTTCGAAATATTGGACGAGATACAGTTGCCGGGCGGCGTTGAAATCAACTTGCGCGGCGAGATCCTCGCGACTCACTTGCTGGCGGATATATTGTCCGATGCCGGTGGCGCCTAAATTAATCTCCGCATGGTAGATTTTCTTAACGTTTTTTAAGAATCGGCAACCGCGATCCGGCGAATTGGCTCTGTCTTTCACCGGCGCAACAATAAACTGGCAATCTATCGTGCAAGAGAAATGCCATCAATTCAAAAGTTCACTATTAAACCGAGGCGATTTCCCTGCAGGTAGGGAGCAAAAGAAGAGTGTTGCGATTGGCGGTGATATCGATGCACCAATGTGCTGCATCAGCCTTCTCAACACGGAGCATCGGAGAGCATGAAGAATCACGGAGTAGAGCAAAGGAGTAATTAATCTTTGCAGAAAAGGCAAAGATTTCAGAAGGCAGAATGATTCTTCGGCAGAATAATTGTGTAATCATTCTGCCAAAAAATTATTCTGCCTGTTTGGTTCCGGCCTGTCCGGCTTAGGCCTCTTACGAGTCAAATTTGTGCAAAAAAAGCAAACATTTTTTTCTCAAATAGCATTTCACTCTTTATTTATGGGGGTTTTGAGTAATTTTATCGCCGCTCCAACTTTTCAGATTTTTTAGTT